>Ga0153937_1001157_pt1 | contig 9862 bp, 12 predicted proteins | sample TSNY021MetaG_FD_104680 | JGI IMG/M metagenome (GOLD analysis project Ga0153937, IMG submission 104680) | Attine ant fungus gardens microbial communities from New York, USA - TSNY021 MetaG | ecosystem: Host-associated > Fungi > Mycelium > Unclassified | place: USA: New York, Robert Murphy County... | reverse complement strand
TTGCTTGATTTGATAATCAAAGTGTTCAAAAAAGCAAAGTTAGACAAGCAGCAAAAGATGTTGTTAAGTCTGAGGTTTATCCTCAGACATACAGTTCTTAAATACATGATTGTGGTGGTCTGTATACCAGAACAGCCTACCACATGATTACTACCTATTGTTCTACATATAGGAGTGCTATTGTTCTTGAAATAGAGATAACCTAACTATCTTAGGGTAGTTCTTTGTTCTATTCAAGGACAGATGATAATCTATAAATAAAAATCAGTATCATGTGCAAACATTGAGGACCTTGTATCTCCATGGAATCTTATCGCCTCTGGATATATTTATAGCCAAAAGAAGCGCATTGAAGAGAGCTTCACGATAGTCATTGAAGCAAACGATTATGTTAAGCAGTTCCTGAGATATCAGCAATTTAGTGTCTAGTGACTTGGTGATCACTGACTAATCTGCTGATAACTCAGTGAATACTGATGGCTTTGAAACGTTTTTGGTACCGTTTGAAAGGTCTTCTTAAGGGCTTTTGGTGGCTATTTAGATCATTGAAATCGGTTAAGTATTCCTGGAGTTATGGTCCAAATGAAGTTTGTGACAAGATCCAGGAGGAAGCAAAAGCAGCACTGGAAAAAGCACAAGAGGAGATAAAGAAATATACAGATAAAAAGAGAGGAGAGGTCGACAATTATAAAATAGAAGACTTAGTGATGCTGAGCACAAAGGATCTGAAATACCAGATGGTCAGAAGGAGGACAGAGAAGTTAATGGAGAGGTTTGTAGGCCCTTACAGGATAAAGAAAATCATATTATCGAATGCAGTAGAATTAGAACTACCTAGTACAGTAAAAATACACTTGGTAGTTAACATTAGCAAAATACAAAGATATATAGGGCAAGTAGAGGGGCAGAGAAAGGAGCAACCAGCTCCAGTAATAATCAAGGGAGAAAAGGAATAGGAGGTGGAAAGAATCCTGAATAAACAGAGAATACAAGGAAAAGACAAGTACCTGGTATGATAGAAGGGATCCACAGCAGAATCAGATACCTGGGAAGGGAAGGAAAACTTAGGAAATGCAAGAGAGGCAATTGAAGAATATGAGAAGGAATATCAACAAGATATAGAGGATGTAAGAAAGCAAAAAAAAGAGAAAAGGATGTTTAAAAGAGGAGAATTGCCAGAATGGTTCACGGCAAGAAAGTTATTTGGATGGTTGGATAAAAGGTACAATAAAGAATACTGGGCAAGGTTAGAAAGAAACTGGAGATGATGGAAAGGAGGAAGAACAAGAGGGTGAAGAACCATAGAGATAATTAAGGAAGAAGAAGACAAATCAGGGGTAAGAGAGTAGACAGAAGAAGACGACAAGGAAATGGGCAACATGGTTGACCCGTACTATGAGTTATAGGGAAATCCTCAGGTTGAGAAAACTTAAGAGGGGGGTGGTGTTATGACATGGCCAAAACAGCTAAGTCATTATTCATTTTCTTTTTCTTTTTCTTTTTCTTTTCTTTTTAAATCTGTGGACATGTGAAACAACTAAAAGGAGACACATGGGAGTTTATAAATAGAAGTAAACATAGGAGGTGTATAAGTAGTATACCACAATTGAATGGAAACTCTATCAAGTTCTCTTTGTCAACTCAGACTAGAAGGGTGATTAAGTCGCCTCAGGCTAAGTCACTACAGGTGGTCTCAACAAATACAATCAAGCTTGAATTACCAAGTACTATTAAAATATACCCAGTAGTTAACATAAGTAGAGTATGACTGTATAAACCATAAGTAGAAGACCAGAAGGTAGTTCTACCACAACCAGTAGTTATAGATGGGGAAGAAAAGTATGAGATAGAAAAAATCTTAAACAGGAGGAAGATATGAGAAAGAAACAAGTTTTTAGTTTAATAGAAGGGATATATAGCAGAGACACACATATGGAAAGAACAGAAAAATTTAGAGAATATGAAAGAGTTGGTTAAGGAGTTTGAAAGAAAGTATGGAGAAGAGACCAAAGAAATTAGATAACAGAAACTAGAAAAAGTGAAGAAATTTAGTAAAGAACTACCAAGGGAGTTTACAGCCAAACTAGTATATAAATAGGAAAGAAAAAGATATGAGAAGGAAAGAGAGAAGAGATGGGAAGAAAATTGGAACAGATGGAAAAGTTCCTCAGGACGAAGAATCTTGAAAGAGAGGCCATGTTATGAGTTAGCTCCAAAGAAGAAAAATATCTTCTATGCATTTATCAACTTGATAGGAAACCTCCAGAAATATAATATAGGGAAGATATAAATAGCATGGGACAGTATTATGTAAAAAACTATATAGCTATTAGTCATAGTCTTGTGACTATGAAAAGCAGATATACAGACCATGGGATATTTGTATAAGTACTAGTAGAAATCCAATAGAGAACTCTATTAAGTTCTTTTCTTTTAATCATCACTGGTTGGGGTCAGAGCTTTAGTCCTAAGTCCATACCTTAACAACAATACAATGTTGTCATAACTTGGCCAAATGGCTAAGTCATTATTTATATCTCTTTTCTTTTTCTTTTCTTTTAAAATAGAAAATCAATGGACATATAAGAGGGAATGACTCAAAAAAGATGTACAGAACTTTATAAATAGAAGTAAATACAAGAATGTATATAAGTAGTATACAATAATTGAATGGGAACTCTATTGAGTTCTCCTTATCAACTCGGACTAAAAGAGTAATTAAGTTATCTCAGGCTAAGTTGCTACACCAGAACTCGATTCTCCTATTGGCACTGCTCATCATAGAGCCCTGCCAGCTTACTCTCTCATTTTCCTCAGTACTTGGGTAATATAACTTAGAACCACCACAACATAGCCAGGCCTTAGACTTAAGAGGACTTTGCAGTCAGTTAGGGACTATAGGTAGAAGTGTAGTACCAAGCTTGGGTATCATTACTAAGACCTGACCTCACAATCAAGTGAGCTGGATAGTTACTTGTATTGCTTTCCTACTATAAACTTCATGCTATAGGCATATTGTCATCTGTCTATGCAGAAGAGTAATGCTGCATTCTTAAAAAGGTATTTAGGTTAGGGATCCTCTCCTTGGAGTGATAGTATAACCATAGTATTAGGGCAGTAGTTAGTAGGGCAGTAGGACTCTGGCTAGGTGAAGATCTTGTGCTCTAGTAGATGTAGTATAACTAGTAAGATCAACTATTCATTCTATACTATTAAGGTATCAGCACAATGTCTCAATCCTAATATAATTCCCTTATGAGTGGTCTACTCAATCAAAAGTATACCCTTGCTAAACTAAGAGTAGAGTTAGAAGAAAGGAAAGAGAGGATATATTGGTGTTATAGAAAGTTTGGGCATCTGGCCTGCAACTACAGGAATAAAAAGGAAGAAACAAAGGGGAAACCAATTTCTCAAAATAAATTTGAAATGATAGCAAGTAGGGTAATGCAATGTGGAGTGGAGAAAGAAGTAAAAGTCAGGAGGCAAGAGATGATGAAAGAAGTACAGTGTTTTAGATATAGAGGAATTAGGCATTACAAATAGAAGTATCCAAACATTGAAGTGGAGAAGAAAAGAAAAAGGTAAAAAGAGGTAGTACACCCTATAAAGGGAAAAGCACAACAACAAGAGAAAGTAAGAAGACTGGAACCAGCATGTCCTAACTAGGAAAAGGTACAGGAATATTGTGGAGTGGAGAACATGCCAGAGGATGCATGGTTGTTAGAGTTAGGATAGATGACAAGAGAGGTCATAGCGACCTATATAGAATATAGATGGTATAGAAAGAAAGGGATATATTAGAAGAACAACAGGGGACAAGGAGTTTTCAGAGGGAGAAGGCTAGAGGAAGCTGAGTGGTATAAATGCCCAAGGCAAAGAAAAAAGAAGATTAATGTGATATGTCCTACACAAAGAAAAATACAGCCAGATAACATATAGAGTGAACCTTCAAAAAGTACAGCAAAAGAGAAGGGCAAGCAAAGGGAAGTGAGAAGGATATTTAAGATGTTAAAAGAAGTATAGTTAAATATTGGTATAGAAAAGGTAAACATCCATGAAGGGATAATAGTAAAAGTGCTCTTGGATAGCAGCATAACAGGAATGTTCATAAATAGAAAGATGGCAGCTAGATATGGGTTTAGACTGTAGAAATTGAAAAAACTGGTACAAGTAAGGAACGTAGATAGCACAAATAACAGTGTAAAAGCAATAACACACCAAGTAGAAGTGAATGTGTACTACAAAGGTCATGTAAAAAGAATAAGAATAGATGTATGCAATCTGGAGAAGACAAATGTTATATTGGGGATGCTATGGTTATAAGTACATAACCTAGAGATTAACTAGAAAACAGAAGAAGTAAAGATGACAAGGTGTCCACTACTATATGGAAGGAATATGAAACTAAAAGAAGAGAAGAAAGCAAAGAGAGTAAAAAGAGTAGCAATGATAGAAGAAGAGAAGATTGTAAGATAGGTAGTAGATGATAAAAAAGACTGGGAAAGAAAAGAGAAAGTTAAAGTGGACTATAGAAAAATTGAGAAAATAGTACTACAGAGATTCCTAAGATGGAGAAAGGTGTTTAGGAAGATAGAGTTGGAGAGGATGCTGATGAGAAAAATCTGGGATCATGCTATAGATCTCAAGGAGATATTTGAACCCAGGAAAGGAAAAATCTATCCTTTGTCCAGGAATAAAAGAGAAGAAGTTCAGAATTTTGTAGAGGATTAGCTAAGAAAGAGGTACATCAGACTATCAAAATCCTCTCAAATATCATCAGTTTTCTTCATGAACAAAAAAGATGGAGAGAAGAGAATAGTAATGGACTACTGTAACTTGAATGACCAGATGGTAAAGAATAACTATCCACTTCTGTTGATTACAGATTTAATAGACAACATAGGAAATAAACAAGTATTTACTAAGATGGATCTTTGGTAGGGGTTCAACAATATGAGAATAAAGGAAGAGAATGAGTAGAAGGGAGCATTCACAATCCATATAAGGTCCTTTGAGCCAATAGTTATGTTCTTTGGAATAACAAATTTGCTAGCCACATTTCAAGCAATGATGAATGAAATCCTGAGAGACATGATTAATAAAGAAAAAGTTGCAGCTTTTGTGAATGATATATAGGTAGGAATAGAGACAGAAGAAGGATATGATAAGATTGTGGAGGAAGTACTGAAGAGGCTAGAAGAAAATAACTTGTATGTCAAGCTAGAAAAGTATGTATAGAAGGTGTGGAAAATTGGGTTTCTAGGGGTTATCATAGGACCTAATGGAATCAAAATAGAGAAGTAAAGGTGGATGGGATGTTAAGTTGGCTAGAGCCAAAAAATGTGAAAAATGTTAGAAAGTTTTTAGGCCTCACCAACTATTATAGGAGGTTTATTAAAGACTTTGCTCAAGTAGTAAGGCCAATGAATATACTGACAAGGAAAGATGTGAAGTGACAGTGGGGAAAGAAGCAGCAACAAGCATTTGATAAGCTAAAAGAGATCTTCATAACCAGGCCAGTGTTAGTAGTCCCAGATTTAGACAAAGAATTTAGGATAGAAGCAGATGCTTTGAACTATGCTACTAGGGGAGTACTATCAATGAAGTGCTCTAATGAGTTGTAGAGGCCAGTTGCTTTCATTTCTAAATCTCTAAGCAATACAAAAAGAAATTACAAGATCCACAACAAAGAAATATTAGCAATAGTCAGGTGTCTAGAGGTGTAGAGGTATTTTCTGGAAGGAACAACAATAAAATTTGAGATTTGGACAGACCACAAAAATCTTGAATATTTTATGAAAGTACAGAAATTAAACAAAAGATAAGCAAGATAGGCATTGTACCTATCAAGATTTAATTTCACACTCAAGCATGTTCCAGAGAGTAGAATGGGAAAGACAGACAGTTTGAGTAGAAGGCTAGACTAGGAAATAGGAGTAGAAAGAGATAATGAAGATGAGACATTTGTAAAGCTGGAATGGTTGGAAGTCAGAAAAATGGAAAAAGTGGAAGTAATAGTAGAAGAGGTAGATTTACTAGAGAAAGTAAAACAGTCAAAAGTAAAAGATGATGAGGTAATCAAAGCAGTGGATGAAATGAAATGAACAGGAGTAAAGATGCTAAGAGATGAGGAATGGAGAGAAGTTGATGGTATCATGTATAAGAAAAGAAAGATATACATACCAAAAGATAAGAAATTAAGAGCAGAAATCATTTGGTTGCATCATAATATGCCAGTAGAAGGACATAGGGGATAGTGGAAAACAGTAGAATTGATCACCAGAAACTTTTAGTAGCTAGAAATTATGAAAGAAGTGAAATGGTATATAGAGGAGTGCGATGCATGTGTCACAGTTGTACTATGGACCAGTAGTCACATACTGTATGGTTTACCACTACACAAAAAGGGTGACATTAGCAAGGCTACTTGCTAATGAGGGTCTAGCTATTTATGTAGTTTTTTGAACAGGTATTTTGTTATACCTCTATGTCACTATTTAGTAATTACTTTTTTGTGACAGTATGCCAGTGTAATAAAAACTGCACAGAACACCCAGCAGGAAAATTAATGCCAAATTTGATTTCAGAGAAACCTTGGGCCCATATCTCAGCAGATTTCATCACTAAATTGCCACTAGTACAAGAATATGACTCAATTTTAGTAGTAGTTGATAGATTAACAAAAATAGTATATTTTATTTCTACTATAGAAAAGACATCAGCAAAAGGACTAGCTAGGTTGTTTAGAGACAACGTGTGGAAGTTACATAGGTTATCTAAGAGTAGCATATCAGACAGGGGACCTCAGTTCATAGTAGGAATAATGCAGGAGTTAAACAAAATGTTGGGGATTGAGAGTAAATTGTCAACGGTATTCCACCTTCAAACAGATAGACAAATAGAGAGGGTTAATCAGGAACTAGAACAGTACTTGAGGATGTTTATTGATCATAGGCAAAAGCAGTGGCCAGATTGGTTAGAAATGGCCAAGTTTGCCTACAACAACAAAGTACATTTAAGTACTAAAATATTGCCTTTCAAGGTAAATTATAGACAAAATTCTAGGATGGGATTTGAGATAAGAAAAAAAGAAAAAGTACAAAGGGGCAAAGAAATTCACAACAAAGATAAAGGAGATTTAGGAAAAGGTAAAAGCAGTACTAGGAAAAGTACAAGAAGAAATAAAGAAATACATAGATAGAAAGAGAACAGAAGTTGACGAGTACAAAGTAAAAGACTTAGTAATACTTAGTACTAAGGATTTAAAATACCAAATAGTTGGAAGGAGAACAGAAAAGTTGATAGAGAGATTTGTAAACCCTTACCAAATAAAAAAAATTGTATTGTTAAATGCAGTAGAATTAGAACTATCACAAATGGCCACTTACTGATTTGTGAGTTGATGATTTGATAATCAAAAGGCTCAAAAAAGCAAAGTTTAAATAGTAGCAAAAGATATTGTTAAGTTTGAGGTTTATCCTCAGACATACAGTCCTTAAATACATAATTGTGGTGGTCTGTACACTAGAACAGCCTACTATATGATCACTACCTATTGTTCTACATATAGGAGTGCTATTGTTCTTGAAATAGAGATAACCTAACCATCTTAGGGCAGTCTTTTGTTCTATTCAAGATCAGTGTTATATACAAACATTGAGGACCTTGTATCTCTATGGGATCTTATCATCTCTGGATCTATTTATAGCCAAAAGAAGCGCATTGAGGAGAGCTTCATGATAGTCATTGAAGAAAACAATTATGTTAAGCAGTTTCCGAGATATTGGCGATTTAGTGTCTGGTGACTTAGTGATCACTGTATTATAAGAGCCCTAAAAAGGGAATAGTTTCCAAGCATTCAAACACTTGATCCAAAACCTCAAGATGTACAATAGAGTCAAGATATAGATAGTGTGGGAACTAAAGTCATATAACAAAGGTCAAGTGACCATGGAACATTCTAGAAGGACATGTAATCATGAATTAGTAGTACAGCTACTGTAAAAGTAGTATAAGTAAGAAACCAATCCAACAAAAAACTTCATCAAGTTCTTCTTAAACATCTACCTAGGGTGATCACTAAGGGCATTTACTGTCTATCAATAATACACTGACTGATCTGCTGATAACTTGGTGAATACTGATTGCTTTGAGATGTTTTTGGTACTGTTTGAAAGGTCTTCTTAAGGGCTTTTGGTAACCATTTAGATCATTGAAATTGGTCAAGTATTCCTAGAGTTATGGTCCAAATGAAGTTTGTGACAAGAACTATCTAGTATAGTAAAGATACATCCAGTAGTTAATGTTAGTAGAATACAAAGATACATAGGGCAAGTAGAAGGGCAGAAAAAGGAACAACCAGCTTTAGTTATAATTAAAGGAAAAGAGGAATGGGAAGTCAAGAGAATTTTGAATAAATGGTGAATAAAGGGGGAAAACAAGTACTTGGTATGATAGAAAGGATTCACAGCTAAATCCAACACTTGGGAAGGAAAGGAAAATCTGGACAATACAAAAGAAGTAGTTGAGAAATTTGAGAAAGAATACCAATAAGATATAGAAGATGTCAGGAGACAAGAAAAAGAAAAAGGAATCTTTAGGAGGAGAGAATTACCAGGAAGGTTTATAGCAAGAAAATTATTTGGATAGTTAGATAAGAAGTATGATGAGAAATACTAGATGAGATTAGAAAGAAATTGGAGAAGATAGAAAGGAGAAAGAGCAAGAGAGTGAAAAACAATGGAAATAATAAAGAAAAAGCAGAAAGAAATTGAGCAGAAAAAATCAGAAATCAAAGAATGGACAGAAGAAGATGACAATGAAATGGGGAACATTTGTGATCCATACTACAAGTTGTAAAATCCTTGGAACAAGAAACCTTGAGAGAGGAGTGATGTCATGACTTGACCAAATGGCTAAGTCATTATTTATATCTCTTTTCTTTTTCTTTTCTTTTAAAATAGGAAATCAATAGACATGCAAGAGAGAATGACTCAAAAGAGATGTGCAGGACTTTATAAATAGAAGTAAATACAAGAATGTATATAAGTAGTATACAACAATTGAATGGGAACTCTATTGAGTTCTCCTTGTCAACTTGGACTAGGGGGGTGATTAAGTCATCTCAGGCTAAGTCACTACAATTGTCAACTTAACTCAGAATTAGTAGAGGGTTTAGGTTGGGCTGGAGGCCCAGATGAAAACCTTGTGATTACATCAGCAGCAATGAGAAAAATTCCTCAACAATTCTTTCATTGGATTGATTACCAAGCACTTTGTGATTTCCTTGCAAAGATTGATCCTCAAAATTCTGCTTATATATATCTTCTTTCACAAATTCAGTGCTCGTATACAACAACAATCCATCTAGCAGTTACTGAATACTAATTTACAGAGGTGTGTAGGTCAACTATGCTGCCTCAGTAGTCATCTTTCTTTCGTTTCCCATTCTAACCCCCATTTTTTACAGTTGTTAAAGGGAAAATTAGTAGTAAAGCATGGACAGTTCTGGGCTGATTACCTTGGGACTGTAGAAAGCATACAGAATATGAACTTGAGTTCTATACTGAAGTTTGGGTAATTTTAGCTGAGCTTGAGAGAATATCGTTTAGAAACATCTGGAGCTTTCTCAACTGCATCATGCTTACAACAAGTCACCATTGTAGCATCCAGGCTTTCCTGTGGTAAAAAAAACGCACTAAAATTAGATGTTTTATCGTTCATGTTAGGCCAGATGTTCTATTCTATTGTTCTAGATAGGGATGAAAGAGACCAAGTTCGCTGTACATCTGCAATGAATTTTTTTCCCCACCCCATCTTGCATTGTTCGTCCGTAACTCAACATTCTGGATACGAAGAGGAT
>Ga0153937_1001146_pt1 | contig 9904 bp, 9 predicted proteins | sample TSNY021MetaG_FD_104680 | JGI IMG/M metagenome (GOLD analysis project Ga0153937, IMG submission 104680) | Attine ant fungus gardens microbial communities from New York, USA - TSNY021 MetaG | ecosystem: Host-associated > Fungi > Mycelium > Unclassified | place: USA: New York, Robert Murphy County... | reverse complement strand
TTGAAATTCCTTATGCATCTTTTCCAAAATCATATCTCTGCCCGTGAAATAGTTGTTTTTTATGAATGGTAAATTATGAAATGGCATAGTGCCAGGAAATCTTTCTTTAACAGCACCCGGAAAAGATGGCCGGTTACGAGGTATCTCATTTATATCCACGCCATGTATAAGTTCCTTTTCAGCCTTTTGTTCATCTACTCCAAACAAATTAATGTAGTTGACAGCAGCAAATAGACCTTCCGGCTCTATATCGGAAACCCGCACAGGAATGAATAATCTGTTCTTACTGTTGGGGTCTTTTGTAAAAGCTGCTGCCCATTCTGCCTGACAATACATAGAATTCAAATAATCCGGAGACAAAACTGCAATAAACCTATCTGATTGCAGCAAAGCATCCTGCATATCTAACACAAAATTACCACCTTTTCTAAAGTCCCATGCCTGGATATAACAGGAATAATATTCATCTTCATTTTTCTTAGTGTTTTCAAGAACAGCCGCAATCCATTTCGCCCATTGCTTATCTGCTTTATTATAACTGATAAAAAAATCTCTTTTCTCTTTCTCCATATTCCTATCAATCCCTCCCTTAGATTTCAACATATAAATTATGGCATATCCATTATATGGATAATGTGAATTTTAAACTGGGATTTGCCGATATCATTAGCTACCAAACAAACTAGAATTAACTATATAAGATCCAGTTTTCCCAGCAACAATGCTAAATGCTTCATCATTATCTCGAAAAAATTTAATATAATTTTTTATTCCTTTTTTACAAGTCAGCCCCCTAGCCTTAGAACGCTCACACTATATATTCTTGTTGAGAAACTTCAAAAAGTTCATTTAATTTTTCGGCAATTTCATCTGCTGTCATAATAGCTGTATTCATAGCCATTTTCCCCGCCAATGATGGACTGAAATCTTGCACTTCTTTTTTGGTAATGTCATGCCATATTGGAAGAATCAACTTTCCACCATTTGATTCCCTTTGGAAAAGTCCCTCTAATTCATAGTTTGTCCAATATTTTTTAATGTAACTTCTTGATAAAATAACCACACCAAACTTAGATTTCTTAAGTCCCTTGTCAATCTCTGTTCGAATGTTATCGCCCCATTGTATAGAAACACTATCATACCAGACCTCTAATCCGTATTTTTCTTTAAGAATTTTTGAAAATTCATCGCAGAAACTTTCTTTATCCTCTGTTGCATGTGATACAAAAACATCGTATTCTTCTGAACTATTAGAATTAAAAAGATTTTCTCTTGATGAAACAATATTTTCCTGTGCCTTGACTTGTTCTGTTAAATCCGAAATCTGTTGTTCATAGGTAGCATAGACGTTTGCTTGCTGTTTGGCTAAAGACTTTGCTTGTGCTGCTTCTTCCTTTTGTAACTTTATTGTTGCGTCGGATAAACGCTTTCTTTTATCCGCCATTTTTTTGTTGATATCAGCTTTATCTGTAAGAGCTTTAGCCAACTCTTTCTGATATCCTTCAATTTGGCGAGTTTTCGTTCTCAAGGTGGCTTCAGAAGTATTTTTTGTAATACTTCGTTGTGTATCACCGATTTTTTTTGTTTTATCTGCTTCTTTTTTTACTAAATCAGCCATTTTTTTCTCTAAATCAGCTATTTCTTTATTGAGTTGATTGACTGCTCTCTGTGCCTGTTCGACGCTCATTTATAATCCTCCATATTTTTATATTGATTATTATCTTTTTATAGTAATGATTCAAAATCAAGTAACTTTCTTGCATGAATAGTAACACCTAAATTATTGAGTATTAACGTTTGAGTTTTTTGACTCATATAATTATCCTTCTCTCTTAATACAATTCAATTATATAGATAACCGGAAGTTGCTATTGAAGTTTCTCTTGCCTTATTTTTTAAACATAATGGGTAGTTCAAAATAATATGGATAATTTATAGTTTATTCATTTTTAGTTTGTATTCTTTCTGATTCAAATCAATGTACATTTTATATATAGGAATCTTTTTTTGAATAGCAATTACTTTTATTTCCGCTTGATGTTCAACTGGCATTTCAACCCCTAAATATACGGCTTTAGGTTTCATAGAACAAAACATACTTTCTTTATTAACAAGAAATGACCGCCATTCTTTTTCATACTGCCATTCCAATCCTTTATGTAAATATAAATTAAAAAGTGTAAGTATTTCGATTATTTGATATTTGCTTGCTTTATCTTCATAATAGTAGTCGAAAAGAAAATTGAATATCGCCATATTTGTGGCATCATATCTTTCATTACAATAAATAATTGGTAGTAAAATAATTTTTGCATTATCTTTATATATATTTTTGAAATCATATTCTAATGCAAAACCTTTGTGATAGTCAGCATAATGAGACCACATTAATGTTGAACTAATATCTTCGCTATAACAAGATATTTTCGGTGAATTACGGCTAAGAGTTAACAAATTTAAATTTGATTTTTTAAATTCTGATTTTAATGTGTCAAGAAATTTTCTTCCTTGTTCTATTTGTATAGCGTGATTTTCTTCTGAATAATTCTGGATAAAATTAAACATAGGAAATTTTTCAAGAAACGCTTGTAAAAATTCTTTTGCTGATAAATTCATATATTTTTCAAAAGAAAAAGTTTTATCAACGAGTTTTTCACATTCATTTTCATTTATGTAAATTAGGCAATCATGCGGATCATTAAAATCGTTTGGATGTGAATGATAAATAGTATCATTTTTAAATGATTGAAGGCTATAATCATTAAATTTTCTAAATCGATATAAAGGCTTCAAATTATTTTCTATCAATTCTGATAAAATTGCTTTTTGTTCACTTTTATCATTATCATCTGTTGATGCCATTATATTTATATTTGATATTTCTTTCATTAATTTTTCATATTCATTCATAAAAAATGATTTATTCATCGTTAATACCATCCTTGTTAAATATTTTTAATCCAGGCTTCCCATTATCTATGTAATAATCATAATGAGAAATTAAAATTATCATCTGACTGCCAAGTATATGGAAAATGGGAAACCGTCTATAATTCGGAGCACCAAGAGTGCTCATGTATCCACTTGCAAAATCACCTATTTTTCAAACAAGCTTAATATATCTTCTTCTGATGGACGTCCATTATCTGTCAATCCGTGCAATAGTAATGGATACTCTAGTGAATCAGTTTGTTCATTAAAGCATTTAAATATATATTTCGTGAGCTGCAAAATATTAAATTTTCGCTCATATATTACAGAGAAACTTGCAAGCCGGACATAGGGATAATAGAATGTGAGATTATTATTAGTTCTGTATTTTTCAAGAAGAGCAAGAATTTGCCGTTGATCCTCAGGATCCATTTCTTGAACATATCGTTGCAGATACTTGATTTCAAATATAATATCATTAAGAGCCTTGCACACGCCAGTCTCTATATACGTTTCTTTGTCCTTACTGTATGTCATAAAGTTTCCGTTTTTTACAGCATCTTCAAATATTGTTGAGTCAAGTTCTTGCACTCCTACTTTGAAGAACATTGCTGCTTCAAAGACATTTCGGTTTTCCTTCTGTTCAATAGCAATCTGATATTCGAGCGATAAACTAGCTGTTGCAGCTTTTCTTTCAACAATCAATTGATTTCGTATAGACCCAAAACCTATAAAAGTTGCTATTATTCCATCTTTCGTTTTTTCCATAAGGTTAGACAAATTTCTCGCAAGTGCTGTTTTAATGTTTCTTTCAGCAACTCTTCTGGCCATATCGACCTTTAGGTTTAACTCTATCTTTAACACATTTACTATATCTTCCAAAGAAGTAAAACTGTTAATCCAATTAAATCTTGGTTTATCACCTTTCTTAAAATCTTCTTTTCTTGTCACTTCGTCTAGAAATATCTCGATATGTTCAGCATCTTTGATTAACTTACTGTCGTGATATGCGACTGATCTTTTGTCAACGGGCAGACCGTTTTCTTGGATATCCAAGTCCTCTAATGTTTTGATTAATGCTTTTCTATCTTCAAGAACATCCCATATATACTGCCGGACAAAAGGAATCATTCGTTTAATCCGACCATCTTGGGCAGACTCATACGCAATTTGGTATTCTTTTCTTGTGATGCTAGTGCTCTCGTCATACCATCCACCAACTCGTCCACCTATCAACAAAATGAAGTAATCGCATTCCTTTATAGTTTCTAGGCAAGCATCATAAGAGTTTTTTGACGAATCCTTCTCAAAGTCACAACTTTCGGACATAAGTACCTCATAGCCCAATTCTTCTAGCCAATATTTCAATGCTGAACGCAAATCATGGAAATCATAAATTGTCGAGCTTATAAAAACTCTCGGTCTAACCATATTGCTCACTCCAAACTATTCAAATATATTTTTCTCAAATTAGTATCTTTTCAATAATAATTTCATGGCCTTTGTCATATTTAACGCATCACTCAGCACTCCCATTATTGCTATAAATGACAACTGGTTAAATAAATATGAACATCCCATTATAGCCATGATTTTAAGCAGTTCATTATATGGATAATATGCCGTATACTTGGTTTGCTAACCTCTTTCTTAGTCCAATGTCAAAACAAATTTATCTATTTGTCTATCACAGAAAACAAATGGCAGTTTTGAACTATTATATCAAAAGTTCAAACCAATTATTTCCTTTAGATATCTTTTCACCAATAATTGTTGCCGAACGCCCAGCTGCAGTTAATATGCCCGTACCTATCGCTATCTCTGGACTCTTGCTAAACATCGAAATAATTCCCATAGGAAGTAGGAGATTGGTTGTCCATTTATTTACCTTACTAACCGTACTACCAATCGACAATGCTTTTGATGCTTTTGAAATATCTTTTGCGGCTTTCTCTACAGCGGCTATATTTCCTGCATTTCTTATTTCATATTCAAGGTGTGCTAATTCCTGCCTTAAATTATGTAAATCGTGATGTCTTTTTTCCTTAATATGAAGTGCCTCTTGTATACTTTTCACTTCTGGAAGTGTTCCAAGAATTTTTCCACATTCAACTCTAAGTATTTTATATGCATCCATAATTGATTCTACATCTCCAGCAAGCATTTCACATCCAATATTCGCCAACTGATACTCGCAATTCATAATAGTTGCATCATTATCAGAACTAATCTGTAATTGCCAGCATAAATCTTCATACATACGCTGAATTAACCTTGAAACATCCGCATAAAAACGCTTGTCCGCTCTAAGATTTTCTGGCCATTTCTCAATCTCTGCTTTAAGCAGAAACTTTTCATTTCGCAAATTGAATAGCACTCTATTAATTTCAGATACTTGATTGTATTTTGGCGAAAGCTTTCTTCCATTTATAATAGTATCATATAAATCAGAAACAAAATTAGAATAGTTAATATTTTCAGGAATAACCTTAAAATACCTTTTAAGCTCCTTTTCTGCTACAGGTATAATTGCCGGCTTTAATTGTTCCGCATAAAGGACATGCTCCTCTTTATATATGGGATTATCATAATAAAACTCTTCAAAAGATATAATCCTAAAATTTCCCACACTTTGTAACTGATTATAATCATATACTGGAGAAGCCTGTGGTAATATTATCTCGTCAAACAAAAGAAGCATACGAAATATTTTTTTGCGTGTCTCCTTTTTGCTCTCCAGAATTATATCATATAAATGATTAGCTTCTGCTAATTCTTCCTTATTATACAAATCATCAGCATATGAAGGTAACTCTTCTATTAAACCTGTTTTTCTCGCCTCATAAAGAAATACAGGTTCAAATTTACCTGGTAATATAATTGATTGACGCATAATCTAATACCTCCTTTCTACTGCAATAATACAGCAACCACTCCACATTATAGCCATTTTCGGTATTTGCTTGAGTTTCACATTATTGCTATTTATAGTACCCTTAACACTGTTCTCCAAAGGTTACGTTATAGCCAATCCCTTATATGGATAATATCCAGTTCCTATTTCTGAAAGTTTTTATTACCCTTATCAACTTTTTAACATAGTAAGAATATGTATTGAAATCGACAAAAATAATAATGATATTATCGCTGCAACAGCTTGAGGTGTCCGGTATATGATAAATATATCATATACAATCAAAAATAGTAAAACCATACTAATTATAATCATAGCAAAACTAGCTATTGTCATAAAAATTTTATGCTTTTTAATAATTAAAGTAGTTCCCTTTGGCCTACAAAGATTTAGTATTAAGGCAAGAACCAATATCGCTAAAATATACAGAATCACAGCCCAAGCTTCAATGTGAGCATGCGTATTATAAATCAATTCACCAATCAAGTATTGCCAAACTTCTATTGTAAAGAGAAATAGACATATGATTGCCGCCAATGCAATATTTATAATTGGGTAGGGATTTAAACTCTTATTAATTATTGCTTTTTTACTTACACTTCTAATATTTTTCTCCAAACGCAAGTCTGGCATCGGACATTCAAACCTGAATTCTTTTTGTGGCTGCTTATTAATATAAAAGCGAGCATGCGCAATTTGTCCGGGATTGATATGTTGCAACAACAACTTGCAACCTCTTTGTGAGTCGCTTTCAATTTCCCATACATCATCATATCCGCCCGGAATATCCTCAAAATAGCCTGGGATAACCTGAATATCTTCTTGTGTACTTATTTTTATTGGAGGATTCTCAATTGCTTTATTTCCAATATTTTCGATATCAACAGCTAAAAGCCATGGATTTTCGAGCAACTTATTCCTATACATAATCTTAAATCCATCTGCCTGAGATGGGTTATTTATGTTAATTGCATTTGATAAAATTGGATATATTCTCATGTTGTATGACAATTTTAATTGTTTTATAGTACGCATTGTTACAAACCATGTAACAATGCAGGTAATAACACCAACAACAATAGTAGCAAGTATTCCTCCCCACCCAAAAATATCCACTTGGGTTTGTGCCTCCGAAACTGTAGCTGCATCCATAGACTGACTAACTTCATTTAATGCAATTTGTGCTGTTAACAATAGAAATGGCATCCTTATCCCTCACAATTTTTTATTTTCAATCACCGATATGATAACTTCAGATTATAGCCAAAACCAGCACTTAACCTAATTTCCCATTATTGCTAAACAGAACATCTGGCAAATTAATTCATCTTGTTAATTTAATCATTCTTTTCAAATGACTATTAATTTCTAGTCATACTGCTTACTACAGGGTTTATGGATTAAGTGAAGTTGGCTGTACAGCCATATAATTCTAGAATAGAAGATCACTCATACGTTTTTTCAAATCAACAGTGAAATAAAGGGGATCATCTTTAAGGCTGAGCCTACTCTTCGCCACATCTAGGCAGGTATCTATGGCCATTATCCCTAATGAAGCCAATAGCCCATATTGCCTTGGAATGTCCGTAAAAATAGACGTTATAAAAGGAACATAAGACATAGGATTCTTCAATTCTTTAAGTGCTTTTTGAATAGTGCTTATATGTGAGCTTTTGACCTTGTTATCAAAGTTTTTGATAGCTGGTTTAATTTTTTGAATCAAGTAATCGTCTATGCATCCTTGCTGTGCTCCATTTATTATAAATTGCTTACCAACATCCATAATGTATGAGCGCATCTCGACCAGTTCATCATGAGCAATATAACGAAGCTCTACAATATTGTCAACAGAAAGTTCTGTGTAGTCTGGTAAAAAAAGAGTGAGTGTATTTGGCATCAACAATCTTGAATTGACAGATACATATTTTTCAAATATCTTTGTGACCAAATAATTTGTTGCATGACTGCTTGCCAAAATCGTGTCTTTTTGAAGCTCAGAAGTGATAACAGAATAAATTTGTGCGTAATAATACATACCTGCCAATAGGCTTGAAATTCTCATAAAAAAATCATTATGGATTTCAAAATGCTCCTGAGCAACATATTGTTGTAGTACATTCAAATGTTTCTCCGTAATAATTTCTCGCAAAACCAAGTGCATTTTGGGATCTGTTATTTCTCTTGCTATATCTATGGGCAAGTTATCAATATGGTTTAATGTAAATTCAATTTCTTTGTCGACAGTCGTATTTCCATCTAGAAATGCATTAAATCGAATATAGCTATCATTGCATATTTTTTCACTTTTTAAAATTTCAAAGTTAGCTTTGCTTTCCAATGAGTACATCGGGAGATCTTTGCCTAAAAGAATCGCATGTGGATAACTTATAGTAAAATGTTCGAAAAATAAAGCCGCAAATTTTATTACCTTTAACGATTCATCTGTGTTTTCAAAAAGCACATTCATATTTATTGGCTCCTTCTAAAATTGATTGTTAAAATCGTTTATTATTTCGATTATTGAACATTGTGTTGCTTGTTACCAGTTTCGTATTATAGCCACTCATGTTAAACGGCTCCTTTATTTTCACATGCTTTTCAAAAATAAATTTAATCTTCCAGAATAGCTACAGGGCTTATGGACAATGCGTATTGGGCTTAACCTCTATAAAAGTGCTATGTCCTTTGAGATTCCCAGAATAGTTAGTATTCTATAGTTTCAAATGTAAAATCATACTTATTAAAAAAGGCTTTTTTTTCTTCGATTTCCTTTGTTGACTCTCCACAATAGGTAAATATTTTGACTTTTCTCATTTTTCTCATTTTCTGAAGCCATTCATCGATAATGTATTCATCAGCTCTCAAGCTGTGTCCGATAACCACTAATTCTTCAACATCCTCAAGCGCAAGCCCTAAGTCAATTTGGGCGGCATTATCATTATTTATTTGTATATATTCTTTAATTATCTCGTTCAGGTCATCTCGGATATCGTATTCCCCTCTACTACTATGAAGGGAAGAAATCTGCGTTCTCATTTCATTCAATAGCTGTTTTATGTCCAAATTTGATAAATCTATGTCTTTAGACATTAAAAAGCGTTTAAAACCAAGATATTCACGCAATTGTTCTTTTGCATACAGGGTTCCTTCCGGCGGCATCAAACAAGGATCCTCTCTAAGTGGATAACCTAACACAATGCTATTCTCGTGAAGTGCCCCATGGATGTAGTAGATATTTTTAGTATAACGTGAAGCGACATCTGTATAGTTAAATGAAATGATTCTTGCGTTATCCGAAATCTCACCTGAAATAGATTCAAGCTTATCACTCTGCCGATCTTTCGTGACTTTGCCAAGATACTCTCTCAGTTGAATTTCTAGTTTTGCAAATGCAGAGTTGATTTGAGCGATGTCATCCGAATACTCTTTTTCATGCAAAATTTGTTCTTCTTCATTTCCGTTGGTATAACTGGACATGCATTTTTGAAACCACTGATATGTAATAGCGCTAATCATGCTTTCAAAATCGTACCAGTGCAAACCGTCTAGCAATTCTGGCTCGCAATATTTTTCCGCCATGTTTCGGAATACTTCAATAGCAGAGGAAACGCAGGTATCCGCAAAATTTTTATAAGAAGTCTTATATTTATGAGCTAAATCGAATCCGTTTCCTATCAATATAAGTTTCTTCATCTTTTAGCCCCCATTTAGATGTATCTGAACTTCATGTTAGTTACCATTTACTTGAATAATCCAGATTCTCATTATAGCCATAATTTTTATTGGATATTTCATATCATGATATACCATAATATTCCATTATGCAATATTTATCTTCAAAAATTCATATATTTCTTGTCTAGAAAAGTTAATTTCGATTACAGATATCTGTACCAAAAGCTGTATTAAATACCTTGAAAGAAATCTTCCCATTCCGCATGAAAGATATCCTTCAAAGCTTTTAACTCACTGACCCTTACATTACAATAACCAATTTCGATTTTAGAGTAACTACTTTTAGATATATGGCAACCCGCCAGCTGCATTTTTGCTGTCACT
>Ga0153937_1001144_pt1 | contig 9905 bp, 7 predicted proteins | sample TSNY021MetaG_FD_104680 | JGI IMG/M metagenome (GOLD analysis project Ga0153937, IMG submission 104680) | Attine ant fungus gardens microbial communities from New York, USA - TSNY021 MetaG | ecosystem: Host-associated > Fungi > Mycelium > Unclassified | place: USA: New York, Robert Murphy County... | reverse complement strand
GCACTTCATTTTCTCATAGTAAATTCATCCTGTTTTTTGGCTCTTTCCCAGACTAAACGCCAGACGTGTCCCCACTGTTGCACTTACTTTGGGAATTTACGAAGTTTTTAAAAGCTGAAGTTTTTAAAAATGCCGGACAAAACGCCTAAATAGCACGCAAAATGCCGCGAAGCATAAGCTCCGCGGCATCCCTGAAAGGGTTACACGTACATCATTATTAATTATCTTCTTCTGCTGACTCCTCAGATTCTTCTGCCTCAAGAATAGCTTCAGCATCCGCAGCATCCGCTGTCTTAACTTCTTCATCTACAGCTACAGCTTCCGGAACTTGCTCATCTACAGCTTCTTCATCGGTTACGTACTCCATGTCATTATCGCTATCAGACGCAACCGCCTTTTTAGACAAGCTGATTTTTTTGTTTTCTTGATCTACCTCTACAACTTTTACCTGCACGATCTCACCGATGGACAACTCATCCTCAGGCTTGACTACGTGCTTTTTAGCTATTTGAGAAATATGAATAAGTCCGTCGACGCCTTCCTTAAGCTCCACAAAGGCCCCGAATGGTACAAGCCGTACGACCTTACCTTCTACGATTGAGCCAACAGGGAATTGTTCAGCAATATTATTCCACGGGTCATTGCCTTCATTTTTCAACGAAAGGGATATTTTGCCTTTATCTTTATTTATGTCAAGAACTACAACAGTAACTTTATCGCCTTCCGATAAAACATCGGAAACCTTCTTTACACGCCCCCATGAAAGCTCAGAAATGTGAATAAGGCCGTCTACTCCGCCTAAATCTACAAAGGCTCCGAAATCTACTATGCGGCTAACTGTACCGTCTATATGGTCGCCAACATTGAGATCGCCAAATACCTTTTCTTTAAGCTCAAGCTCCTCGGCCGCAGCCAATTCCTTCCTGCTTGCTACGATCCGCCGTTTAGGACGGTCATATTCTATGACATGGAAATTCATTTCTTTTCCTTTAAATACGCTTAGATCATGTACATAATGGTTAGATGCGTGAGAAGAAGGAACAAATACTCTTACCCCTCCTATAATGGCTATTATTCCGCCCTTTACTACATCGGCAACCTTTCCTTTTATAGGAGTTTTGTTATTAAAAGCTTCTTCAAGATCGGCGTAGCCCTTTTGCATCTCAAGTTTTTTTCTGGAAAGGGTAACGTCTCCCTCGACATCGCTGACCTTTACAACAAAAACTTCGATCTCATCTCCCGGTTTCACCACATCAGCCGGGTCTATAGCCGAATTCTCAGAAAATTCTCCTCTGGGGATAGTACCGTCAGATTTAAATCCTAAATTAACAGATACCTCTCCATTTGCTACCTGGATTACAGTACCCTTTACAATGTCTCCTGTATGTAAAGTAACAAATGACTCGTCTAACATTTCTTGAAACGATTGATCTCTTTTAGTTTCTTCCGATTTGTCTTCGCTTTCATCAGTTTCATTAGCCTCGTTAACTAATTGACTGTTCATGTCTTCATTTTTAAACGCAATACCTGCTTCCAATTCACTCATACGTTTAACTGCCTCCTTTAATATCACTGGTGATGTGGACGCACCAGCCGTGACTCCAATTTTATCATTTGTGTCGAAAATATTCAACTGCAATTTGTCAATTGTCTCAATGAAATAGGTATTTTTGCAGTTATCTTTACATATTTTATATAATTTAGCAGAATTTGAACTCTTTGCGTCTCCAAGAACGATCATTTTATCAACTTTCTTGGAAAGCATATCGGCCTCCGCTTGACGGGTTCTTGTCGCGGAGCATATAGTATTAAAAATTTCAATATCAAGTTCTTTTTTATCAAGAGCCGCTTTTATTTCATCAAAGGTAACTTTTTGTAAGGTAGTTTGGGACACCAGAGTATATTTAACTTCCCGCGATAACCTGGCCCTTTCAGCATCCTGACCGTTAGCAAGCACAATGACTTTTCCTCCGCCATAGCCCCTTATTCCCTCTACCTCCGGATGGCTCCGGTCTCCGGCTATAATGAGCACGCGGCCTTCTTTCCTGCAATTATCAGCAATCTGGTGTATTTTTTTTACATATGGACATGTACAGTCTATGTAAAAAATCCCTTTCTTATCCATGTTTTTATATATTTCCGGACCAACGCCGTGAGAACGTATGATAACCGTCCTGCCGTCCGCTTTTTCAAAATCATCTATTACCTCTACTCCTCTGGCCTCTAAATCATTCACAACAGATTGATTATGTATAATTGGGCCATAGGTAACCATGGGAATTATTTCCAGATTTTTATAAACAGTATCAATTGCCCGTGAAACCCCAAAGCAAAACCCGGCGCTTTCCGCTACAATTATTTCCACTGCACGCTTCATTCCTTCCTTAATGCTTCTATCTGTTCCATTAGCTGTTCCGTAATTTCGTCCAGCAGCCCGCTCTTTAGCTTAACGCCTCTATAGCTGCTTAGATCCAATTGGCGTCCAATATTTACCGTGGCTTTGGAAAAAGGCTTATAATTGGCGGAAATTCCTATAGGTATTATTTCAGCCTCGCCCTTAATCGCAAACATCGAAGCGCCTCTTTTGGCTTCCGTAGCTTCTTGTCCTCGGGTACCCTGAATAAAAACACCAACGGCTTGCTTCTTCTTCAATAAATCCAATACGGCTCTGTAAGCTTTTAAATCTGTAGTAGAACGATCTGTTGGAATGGTACGAAGCATCCTTAAGAACAGACCGAAAAACGGATTTTTGAACAATTCTTTTTTCGCTATAAAACATACCGGTCTTTTTAAACAAACTGCCAACAATACGGGGTCATAGTTACTCATATGATTGGCGCAAAGCAGAACAGGCCCATCATCCGGGACGTTTTCCCTGCCTTTTACATCTATTCGAAACGCAATATGCATATACAGCCACAAAACCCATTTGCTTATAAAATACATCATGTCCGCAGCCCTTTCTTTTTTAGTATTTCTAAAATCGCGTCTTTTACCTGAAGCTGGTTCATATCGCTTGTATCAATTACAATAGCGTCTTCCGCTTTTTTAAGAGGCGCGTGGGCCCGGTTGGTATCCCTATAATCCCTTTCTCGTATTTCTTCTAATATCGTATCATAATGGTTTGGAAGTCCTTTTATTTGAAGCTCCCCCATTCGCCTTCTGGTTCTAACTTCTGCACTTGCTTCCAAATAAATCTTTACCTGAGCATGAGGCAGCACCTTTGTGCCTATATCCCTGCCGTCCATTACCACTGAAACGTTTCGGGCCATTTCCTGCTGAAGCCTTGTAAGCTTTTCCCGAACCGCCGGTATGACCGCTACACGGGAGGAGCCATCCGCTACTTCTTGAGTTCTGACAAGGGCGGTAACGTTTTCTCCATTCAACAAAATCTCCTGGCCTTCGCCGGATTGCCTTATATCTATTTTGATATCGGGAAGCGCTTCGGACACGGCAGCTTCGTCCCGGGTATCTATACCCAGCCTCATACAATATAACGCGACGGCTCTGTACATAGAACCGGTATCTACATATATAAAGCCCAATTCCTGGGCGGCCATACGGGCAACAGTGCTTTTGCCGCTGCCTACAGGGCCGTCAATAGCTATACATAGAGGCTTGGAAGCCAGGTCAGGGCGCAGGCTTACCGCTCTTCTCAAATATACGTGACAGAGCTCCGCCTGGGGCTTAGCGCTTTGCAGGCTTATCATTACACGTATGCATTTCTCCATACTGTCTTCTACAGCCATTTCCTGCACACACATCAAGGCTGCCGACGTAAGGCCAATTTCTCTGGCGGCCACGGCGGGGTAAACCTTTGTTATGTCTGCCGTGGCTGTAAAGATAACAGAAGATACGTCTTCAACCCTTATGTCGTTTTGATGGAATATTTCCTCCAGGAGCTCCTTAGCGGCTTCTAATATCTCGCCCCGGGTGTTGTTTTCGACAGTTGTCGCTCCTCTTATGCTCACGTTAAACATATTATATCCATTCCTTTCGTTCAGTATAACATTCCGGCTAAATATCCTGTGGAAAAAGCAATTTGCAGGTTAAACCCTCCCGTATAGCCGTCCACATCCAAAAGCTCTCCCGCAAGGTATAGGCCAGGTACAAGCTTGCTTTCCATGGAACCAGGCTTTATTTCGTCAACAGAAACGCCGCCGACTGTTATAACCGCTTCATTAAAGCCAACCGGGCCTGTTATATGAAATTTAAGCTCCTTCAAAATCATGCCCAGATTCCGGCGTTCCTCTTTTGTAACCGAATTGGACTTTTTTTCGGCAGGTATGCCGGATAGCTCCACGATTACAGGGATCATTTTTTGAGGTAATAAATCGTTTAATGAATTTTGGAAATCCTTATTTTTATATTTTTCTAAATCCCTGATAAGCCGCTTGTCCAAAGCGGAATGATCCAGGGCTGGCTTTAAATCTATTGAAAATATGGCCGGCTCTGCTTCACTTTTATTAAAGCAGTCCGTCAGATATCTGCTGGCGCTTAAGGTTACCGGTCCGGATATTCCATAATGGGTAAACATGACTTCTCCAAAATCCTGATACAAAAGCTTTCCGCCCAGGCTTACCTTTACCCCGACGTTTTTAAGGCCTAGACCTTGCAGCTCATGCACCCAGCTTTCTTGTGTTTTAAGCGGAACCAGTGAGGGCGAGAGCTTAGTGACCTTATGCCCCATATTACGCGCGAACTTATAGCCGTCACCGGTAGAACCGGTGCCTGGATATGACAATCCGCCGGTGGCCAGTATCAGTTTTCGACATTTATAGCTCCTGCCCGAGGAGGCGACTACCTCTTTTATATCCTCCGGTAAAAGCTTTATTTCTGAGACGGGCTCATTTAGGCGTATATCAGCTTTCTGTTTTTTAACATATCTCACAAGGGCCTGCACTATATCTAAAGCTTTATCGGATGCGGGAAAGACCCTGTTTCCTCTTTCCGTTTTCAAATTAACGCCCAAGCCTTCGAAAAATGAAATCAGCTCCTGGCTGCCGAAGGTGTAGAAGGCGCTGTATAAAAAGCTGGGGTTGCCTGGTATGTTGGCAAGCAAGCCTTCCTGATCCGTATTGTTTGTAAGGTTACACCGGCCTTTACCGGTTATCAAAAGCTTGCGGCCCAAAGAATTGTTTTTTTCCAAAAGCAGGACCTTCTTACCCTGTCCCGCGGCCGTACCTGCCGCCATCAACCCGGCGGGGCCGCCTCCAACTACGATTACATCATATATATATTGCATTGTGCGGCGTGATTCCACCTTTCCCATTGCATAATTTCAGATAATATACCACAAATAAAATTAAAAAGCGAACGGCATTTCTGCCGTTCGCTTGATTATAAAGCTTTTAATTCCGTTCCTTCAACCGGCCAAGCTTATGAAGCACATTGAGAATATTGCGGCCTTCCGACACGCCCTCAATAATACGGCGGGCGCGTACAGCGTCACCTATGCTTATAAACTCCACTCCTTGCGAAGCGAAACGTTCTTCTATTTTCGTAAGATGCGGGCTGGAGCTTTTCATGCCGAGACAGACGAAGCCATAATCAAAGTTGAGCTCTTCTAATTCACCATCGCGGTTTTTAACGACGAACTTGTCGCTGTCTACTCTTGTAAGGGCCGTGCCTGTCCTTTCGGCCACATTATTTTCTTCAAAAATTTCCGTCATTCTTACTTTGCTGACCGGATCGAGATCCTTGCCTATTTCTGGAAGCATTTCCACTATCGTAACATCAGCGCCTCTCGGAGCGAAAAATTCAACCACGTCAAGACCTACGGCTCCTCCGCCGACCACAACAACCTTTTTGCCTTTCAAATCATTCCCAAAGCTTTCCTGCTCCGAAATCATTCTTAATATTGAATAGACCCGGCCTTTATCAATATTTTCTTTTAGTCCGTCAATGGGAGGCATTAGCGGAGAGGAGCCGGTAGCGTTTACAATTATATCGGGCTTTAACTTATCCACGAAATCCGGCGTAGCCTCGGTGTTTGTAAAAGCAATGAGATTTCGCAGCTTTTTTGCCCGATACTCAAGATAAGCGGGAAAGTCCGCAATCCTGCGTTTGTCCGGTATTTTGCTGATTTCGGCAGCCAGCCCTCCCAACGCTCCTTTTTTCTCAATAAGATAAGTTGAGCAGCCAACCTCGGCGGCGGTGCAGGCCGCCTCCAAACCGGCGGTTCCGCCGCCGATAACCACCACGTTGCATATACCCTCTATTCTTTGCTTTTTATAGTCTTCCCACACATTGACCATGGGGTTTACCGTGCAGCGCACCGGACGGTTAAGGGCAATGCGATGTCCTGCGCAGCCAATGTTACAGGAAATACACTTTCTGATCTCATCTTCTCTTCCGTACTTTGCTTTATTGGGCAGTTCCGGGTCGGCGATAAGACCGCGCCCTATGCCTATCAAGTCCGCGTCTCCATCCTCCAGAATACGCTCGGCAACCTTGGGGCCGCGGATGTTGCCGGTGGTCATGGTCGGTTTTCCATATCTCTCCTTAACCGCTTTAGCCATATATGACCGCCAGCCGTCTTCCAAATGGCCTGAATCTATTTGGTACTGTATAGATGAGTTTAAGCCTGCCGATACGTCGATGATATCCGCTTCCTTCTCAAAATATTTAAGAAGGTCAAGCATATCCTCCAGCGTATTGCCGCCGGGAACCAGCTCGTCCGCGGAAATGCGCAGCAATATCGGAAAGCTTGGCCCCACCTGCCGGCGGACCTCTTCCATCACCATTTTGGCAAAACGGGCGCGGTTTTCCGAGCTTCCGCCGAACTCATCCTTACGCTTGTTGGTTAACGGAGAAAGAAATTGACTTATAAGATAACTGTGTCCGGCATGGACTTCTACCGCGTCAAACCCTGCCGTAACAGCCCGTTTAGCCGCCTCGCCGTATTTTTTTACTACCAAATCGATTTCTTCCCGTGTCATGGGCCTGGGCGCGGGGCTGCCGGTCTTAGTTGGTATGTCCGAAGCGCTTACCGGCTGCATACCGGTACGGCTTTCAACCGCGGATGCTCCCGCGTGATTGATCTGTACCGCGATGCTGGCTCCATATTTATGTACTATCTCACACAAATAGAACAAACGGGGCAGATAATTATCATGGTCAATACGTATTTGAGTTGTGCCGTTGGAACCCTGAGGTGAATAAACGCTTGCGTTTTCAACTATGATTAGCCCGATTCCTCCGGCCGCCCTTTGTTCGTAGTAGGCTAAATGCAAAAAGCTCAATTCACCGCTCTGCTCGCCATAGTTTGTTCCCATTGGGGGCATCACCAGCCTGTTTTTTAAAGTCATATGCTTTACGCTTAAAGGTGAAAACACCTTGGGATATGCATTCATATTTATAATTCTCCTTTTAGATAAGCGGCAAAGCCATTCTTCAAAGCTTTGACCGCCTCATCATTTACTTCTTTAATAATTTCGTTCGTGTACTGTATCTTTGCCAGCGGAGTCAGGCTTTGCCCTACTTGTACCGAACCGTTTTCCATATCGCCGTCAATGGAAGACAGACGATTTCTCCCCTGGGCCAACGCATCCAGCGTCTCTCTCTGTACTCCGCTTTTTTCAAGCTCCAAATACTTTTCTGTAAATTGGTTTTTAAGTCCTCTTACTCCGCCGTGGCCGCTCAAATAACCGGTTACAACCGTTTCATTGTCACTGGCGCTGATAATTTTTTTCTTTACATTTACATGAACTATGCATTCTTCAGCCAGTAAAAAGCGGGATCCCATCTGAACTCCGGAGGCTCCCATAATGAGAGCCGCGGCCAAGCCGCGCCCGTCGGCAATGCCGCCGGCCGATATTACCGGTATGCTCACTTCCGGCACAACATTCGTAAGCAAAGCCATTGTAGTTGAATATCCCACATGGCCCCCTGATTCCATTCCTTCAATAATAATACCGTCGGCGCCGGCCTCTTCTACGCGCCTGGCAAGCTTGACGCTGGGTACTATCGGAATCACTTTTATACCGGCTTGCTTAAGCTTAAGAATGAAGGGTAATGGATTTCCCGCTCCCATCGTAACAAATGCCGGCTTTTCTCTGCATATTTTCTCTACGACTTCATGCCTGTTGGGATCATTAAGCACTACATTAACGCCGAAGGGTTTTTCCGTCAGCATTTTTGCCAGTCGGATTTCCAGCGTGACCCAATCAACAGACCGTCCGCCCGTCGCGATAATTCCGGCGCCTCCCGCGTTTGAAACCGCGGCGGCCAACCTGCTTTCAGAAATCCAGGCCATCGCGCCCTGCAATATCGGATATTGAATTTGCAGCAGCTCAGTCAGTCTTGTGTACATATGCTACCAGCTCCTCCTCGGCCTCTTCCACAGCCCTTATTAAAGCGTCCACCAATTCATCTCCGACGTCCTTTCTTGCCATATCGTAAACGCCTGCGCTCTTCTCCTTCATCTCTTGCTTTAATTCCCAGCTTACTTCAACAAATTCCGTACCGGAATCTATTATCGTTTGCCGGCTGGTAACCATGCGTTCATCCTGTAAATTTCTTGACCACCGGATAGCCTCGTCGGCGGCTTCCAAAATAATTTGCTGGTTATCTTCAGACAGGCTGTTAAATTTATCCCTGCTGGAAATCAACGCCAGTATATGCAGAATTTGATCTGTATTCATGATGTATTGCTGTAATTCATACACCTTTGACGATAGAATAAGGTCATATGTATTTTCCTGCGCGGTTATTGTTTTCTGCTGAAGCCCGATCAGCACCTCGCTCCAGGTCATAGGAGTTGGGTTTGCTCCCACAGCCTTCCAAAAGGCCATATGGTATTTGTTTTCAATCGTTCTGATTTTTACACCCTTTAAGTCATTCAAAGAATATAAGGGGTCATTTGCGGTCATGACGCGAAAGCCCTGATCGCCATAGCCTAAAAGCTTTAGCTGTACGTTGTCATATTTTTCAGCAATTATTTCCTTGAAGGGGCCGTCAAATACATTCCGAGCCACTTCAGCATTGTTGAAAACATACGGCAGGTCAAAAACACATAGCTCCGGAACGAAATTAACTTGAGGGGACGTCATCTGCACGGCAAAATCAATATCTCCGGCCTGACAGCTTTCTAAAATCTCACGGTCGGAGCCCATTTGTCCGCCTGGATAATATTGAATTTTAATACTGCCTTCTGATTTCTCCTCTACCAGTTCAATAAACTTTTCCGATAATAAATGAGTGACTGTCACGCCGGTCGAATCATTCGCAAGTATCATGACGATCTCGCCGTCGTTTACCTGGCGTACGCTGCAGGAAGTCAGCAATATTACGGCGGCAAATATTACAATAGCTTTCTTCATGACATTCCTCCTCACTGGTTAATTAATTAATAACAAGCTGATTTCCGGAATAAACGTAATTAAAACCAGCGCGAATATAAACGCGATAATAAATGGAACCGCGTTTTTGGCAATAGTAACGACAGGCACCTTGGTAAGAGTGCTTCCTACAAATAAGTTTACTCCCATTGGAGGAGTCACGTAGCCAATCGCAAGGTTTACGATCATAATTACTCCAAAATGAATAGGATTTACACCGATTGCTTCCACAATAGGCGTGAATATTGGGGTGAGTATTAAAATCGCCGGACTTGTATCCATAACCATGCCAACAAATAACAGAATAATGTTAATAACAATTAAAATCGACACTCTTCCGCTAAACGTTGAAGTTATGAAATTGGAGATGACCGCCGGGGCCTGCATTAAGGTCAGTACTCTTCCAAAGGCGGTTGCGGCCGCCAGTATAAACAATATGGGGGCATAGGTTCTTACCGCTTCTATAAAAATAGAATAAATTTCTGAAAGCTTTATGGTTTTGTAAATGAATAAGCTGATAATCAGGCTGTACAGAACCGATATGGCCGCGGCCTCGGTGGGGGT
>Ga0153937_1001127_pt1 | contig 9964 bp, 11 predicted proteins | sample TSNY021MetaG_FD_104680 | JGI IMG/M metagenome (GOLD analysis project Ga0153937, IMG submission 104680) | Attine ant fungus gardens microbial communities from New York, USA - TSNY021 MetaG | ecosystem: Host-associated > Fungi > Mycelium > Unclassified | place: USA: New York, Robert Murphy County... | reverse complement strand
TACATAATGATTATCCTTCCCTATGTGCCCAACTTCACCTCCTAATATCATTCCCATTACTTGAATTCCAAGACATATTCCTAATATTGGAATATCATGTTCATAACAATATCTAGCAATATACATATCATAATCAAAAGGATCAACACCTCCCGGAAGAATGATTCCATCACATAGTCTTATTGTATCCTCAAGCATTTTTAAATCCGATTTACTTTCTTTATTATCTAAATAAAATTCTTTTGATTTTGGAATAATGCCAATTAAATTGACATCATACTCAGATAGTTTCGTTCTTATCGTATCGTGAAACTGTAATATATTATTTTTATCACAAATATCTACACGCATCACAATTCCTATTCTTTTCAATTAATTCACCTCACTATATTTTATTTTAGTTAATGATAACTATTCAAGAAAAAAGCAAAGTTATGCTTCGCCTTCTTCATTACTACCTTCTAACTTTACAAGAACATCTCTTGGTTTTGAACCATTAGCTGGACCAATAATTCCTCGTTCTTCTAATAAATCAACAATTCTTGCTGCACGATTATAACCTAATCTAAATCTTCTTTGTAATAAAGAGGCACTAACTTTTCCAGTTTTTATAGCAAATTCAACAATCTCATCATATAAAGGATCGTCATCGCCACTTTCCGTTCCAGTTCCACTTGCACTACTAGTTGAACGTTCTAAATTTTCCATTGTATCAACATATTGTGCTTTTTGTTGATCACAAACATAATTAATTACTCGCTCAATTTCTTCTTCACTAATAAAGCATCCTTGAATCCGTGTTGCAATATTTGCCCCCATTGGTAAATAAAGCATATCTCCTTTTCCAAGTAACTTTTCAGCTCCAGATTGATCAAGAATGGTTCTACTATCAACATTAGAAGCAACTGCAAACGATAACCGTGATGGTATATTTGCTTTTACAACACCAGTAATTACATCAGTTGATGGTCTTTGAGTTGCCACAATTAAATGAATCCCCGCGGCACGTGCCATCTGTGTAATACGCATAATGGAATCTTCAACTTCTTTACTTGCTACTAACATAAGATCTGCTAACTCATCAATAATAGCAACAATATAATACATCTTACTCATTCCTGGTTTTTTCTTCTCAACCAATTCATTATAGCCAGTGATATTTTTAACACCCACATCAGCAAATGTTTCATATCTCTTTTCCATTTCTTGCACTAGCTTTTGTAATGCTATTGAAGCTTTCTTTGGATCAGTAACAACTGGGCACATTAAATGAGGTACTCCATTATAATTTGATAATTCAACTTTCTTTGGATCGACTAACATGATTTTAACTTCATCAGGTCGATAACGTAAAAGAATGGAAGAAATAATACTATTAATACAAACAGATTTTCCAGAACCTGTTGATCCTGCTACCAATAAATGAGGCATCTTTGATAAATCAGCTAAATTAGCTCTTCCCATAATATCTTTACCTAAAGCAACTAATATATTGGCATTTTCATCTTTTTTAGGAACATTTGATAAAATTTCTTTAATTCGAACTGGCGATACACTTGGATTTGGAATTTCAATTCCAACGGTATTCTTCCCAGGAATTGGTGCCTGAATCCGGATATCAGTCGCGGCAAGCGATAAAGAAATTTCTTTATTAATACTTACAATACGAGTTAATTTCATACCAGCTGGTACTACTAATTCATATTGAGTAACGGCTGGTCCTTCATGAATATCGACGACTTTTGCTTCAATTTGGAATTCCTTTAAGACCCGTTCTAATGCTTCTTTATTCTTAAGTAAGAAATTAGAAGAAGCTTTCTTCATTTTACCTGGATCATCAAGTAAATCTAAGGTTGGTAATTTATAATCTGCTGTACTATTTTGAACAGGAATAAACTGTGTTTGTTCTAAAGGATCTGTTGTCTTTTCTTTTGGTTTTAAATCATCTAAACTTGTTATAATCTTGCGATCATCCACTTCCCCAGCATAATCAAATACAAGGCCCGGAGCCGGTTCTATTACTTCTGGATCATCATCTTTATTTTTATTTCGTTTCAATTTTTCTACTATCTTCCCAAATAGATTTCCTAAATTTAAGTCAAAGATTAAAATCGCACTGAATAAACTTAAGAAAGTTAAAATAATATAAGTCCCAGTTGAGCCAAACAATGAACTAGATAGGAAAGAAAAGAAAGCACCAATAATTCCCCCACCAATCGTAATCGAGGCATTACCACTAGATGCAAATGCATCTACTTGATTAATACTAGCAACTCGACTCATATAATTATCAATCGTTGATTGAAAAATATCGGAGGCATTCTCACAGTTTGTAATAAAACTAAAATGACTAATAATTAATATCACAATGACAAAAATATAAATCCCGATTAATTTCGAACTCAAAAAGTTAGGCAACTTTCTTTTTGTTAACATGAATATTCCCATTATTAATACTAATAGTAAAACAATTGGCCACCATTCGCCTAATAAAAACATTGCAAATTTCTTAATCAATGCTCCTGCCGGACCAAAACCAAAACCAATCAATCCAATCAAAATTAAGATTAATCCGGTTAGTTCAACACTATACCCAAACGCCTTTGTTTCTTCTTGTTTACCTTTTTTCTTTTTTGCCATTGTTACCACCATAATCATTATATCTTATTTACTTTTTATTTGCAAAGATGAAACGTTTTATTAACACTAAAAAAATCTATTTCCTAGATTTCTTTCTTTTAAGAACTAAACTGTAAAATATTTTCGGATGAAATAAAAAATCAATTGAATCAACTTTATCTACTAAAGTAACTAACCAACTTTCAAGATATTTTGGAGGTATTATATTTAAAGGAAACATGTGCTTCATAATAATATCTTCAATCAAAGGATTCATTAGATGAGGAAATGTTTTTTTGGCATTCATTCTTGCTTGAGCTGCATGAACAAATCCATGTTTTTGAAAAAATTTATTATTACTGACATTGCTTTGCCAAGGTTTATCATAAAAATCATGTAAAAGCCCGCCAATTGCACAAGCTTCATAATTAAGTCCTAATCTTTTTGCAATCCGATAAGAATCAAAAGATACTCTTAAAGAATGATCATATACCGATTCATTCACATGATGCGGGAATAATTTTCGTTTTAAAAATTCTTCATATTCTAATATTTCTTTTACGAGTTTATAATATTCTTCATATTCATAAATTATTTTTTTTTTTTATTATTTAAAAGATAAGTTTTAATATACGAACCTAAAGCAAATATTTGCAAAATAAAGGTAATTACTATCATGATTGTCGTAGTAATTTGCAATATTCCAAATGCATAATAAATTAATCCAAGAATTAAGGAAACAAATAATGTCCAAGTTTTCAATTTGCCAGCTAATAAAGTATTATCAATTCCCTTTTTAAGATAAAGAAATAATCCAAGCAATCCAATAATTACTTCCATAATTAATAAATATAAGAAAGTAATTCTAAAGTTAATAAGAACAATTAATAAAGCAACAGCAAAAGCCTTATCGGCAATAACATCTAATTTGGCCCCAAGAGTACTAAAAGCTTCCCATTTTCTTGCTAAATAACCATCAAGAGTATCTGTAAAAGAAATTATGATACTTAATATTATTAAATAAGGAATCTTGTCCGTAAAACCAAAATACACTATTAATGGAATTAAAAGAATTCGTAAAGAAGTTAATATATTAGGAATATACTTTTTCATAAATTAGCCTCGCTTCTTTTAAATCATACAAAAAAACCATAAAAAAAGCAAATTAAAAAACTAATAACTTCGATTATTAGTCTATTTTATGTAAAATTATCTATCTATATCTTAATACAAATCTCATAAATAAATCTTTAATTCATCTAAATTATGTTCTTGCAGTGCAATAAATTCAAATAATAAAGATTTTAACTCTTCATCAGTTCCTTTATATTCATTTTTAAGCTGATTCATAGTGGTAATTCCTGTATGATAACCCTTTACCATCATATCAATTACTTTTTCTTCAACATCTCCAAATGCAATTTTCACTTCAGTTATAATCTCTGAAGAAATTATTTTCCATTTACTAATACTATCATCATCAAACCCATATTTCTTACAGATATGAATGATTTTATCATCGATTTTTTCAAATTCCATTTGTTGACTTTCTAAATGCTTAATTAATTCTACATTTTCAAGTCGTTCTAATACGTGGTTAATTCCAACAATTCCTATTTGAACCCCTTGATGCATTTTATTTAGAATCTTTACTTCTTCGATTTGTTTTAAATCTTTTTCTTTCATATTTATCACCTAAGAATAGTATTTACCAATTTTTTATATACATACAAAAAAAAGTGTATTTCTACACTTCTTGTACAACTGCAATGATCATAGGCTTACATTCAGTTTCACCATATAAATATTTGCCAAGTTCACTACGAATTTCTGTCTTTATTTTATTATAATCAACATAATTATCTACTACATTTCTTTCAATAACATCTTGAGCTATTCTTTTAATCTCTGAAATAATCTCTTTTGAATCCTTCACATAAATAAATCCTCTAGTTGTTACTTCAGGACCAACAATTAATTTCTTTGTCCTACGACTTAAAGTAGCACTGATTAAAACAATTCCATTTTCACTTAACATTTCACGATCTTTAATAACTAATTCTCCAACGTCATCACTACTATCACCATCAATTAATACTTCATTGATTTTAACAGTTTCTCGACATTCTTTTAGACTCCCATTTTCAATTAATACCACTTCACCATTTTGTTTTAAAATAATATTTTCAGCAGGTATTCCTAGATTATTAGCTAAATTAGCATTTCCAACCATATAACGATATTCTCCTTTAACAGGCATATAGTAAGTTGGATTAAGCAAACGAATCATTAACATTAAATCTTCACTTGAAGCATGCAATAAAATTGTTTTCTCTTTTGGAATGCTAATAATTTTACAACCACGCATTGCTAAATCATTTTCAATTCGAACCAATAATTTTTCATTTGCATCATATCTAGGCTCTGCAAAAATAATAGTATCTTCTTTTTTCAAAGTAATAAATTTATCATATCCACTTAAAATCTTACTGATTGATGAATAAGGATTAACCCTTTCATCACATAAGAGTAAAATTGCATTTGAATCATTTATATTTGATAAATCACCTAATAAATCATCACTAAATTTTAAATATCCTTCTTTTTTAGCAAAAGTAATTACATTTTGTAACTTTTTACCCATAACCACTATCTTACGGTGAGAATTTTCAGCACTACTAAAAATATCTTGAATTGTATAAAGATGGGTCGGTAAGACAGTAAACATTAATCTTCCTTCATTTTTTAAAACTACTTCTCTAAAGAATGTTTCTAATCGATGTTGAGGCGATGTATGGCCAATTTTTTCTGAGAAACTAGATTCACTTAATAAAGCTAGTACTCCTTGTTTGCCCACATAAGCAATTTTTCCTAGATCAGTTCCAAAAGTTCCTGCCATCTTTGGATCAATAATAAAATCCCCAGTATAGCAAATTGCCCCTTCTTTTGTGTTTAAAACAAACATTACTGAATCAGGACAACTATGACTTACACTCATCGGATATATACTTAATTTTCCAAAATTCAATTTCTTATGAGGAACCATATCCACAATATTTTTTAAAGGAACTCCAAGTTCTAATAACATATACTTCGTAAATTTAGTTGCATACAACTTGATTTCTGGTATATTTTTTACTAAATCTGCAGCGCCTCCAATATTCTCATTATGACCATGTGTTAAAAAAACACCCTTAATTCTTTTCTTATTCTTAATTAAATAATCATAATCCGGAATAATATAATCTACTCCATAAGTATTTCCAGTGGCATACTTTAACCCACAGTCAAAAACAAATAGATCCTTATCTACTTCTATCACATAGGTGTTCTTACCGTCTTCATCAAGACCACCTAAGCTGAACAATTTAATTTTACTCATAAAACACTCTCTTTCTTTTTCATAACTTTTAAAAATAAATAATAAATAAAAGGTAAAGTTCAATGTTAGAATTATAGCAAAAAAAAATGATTATAGCAAATCAGAATCACCAACTCTTCAAATAAAAGAAAAAAAGGTAATTCTACCTTTATTGCTCTTCTGTTATTAATTCACTTAAAACAAGAAATTTTAGTCCTTGAGAATCAATTTGTTTAACTATAATATCTAAATCTTCTAGTTTTACATTTTCTTTTACAAAGATAATAGCACCACTTTCAATACTTCCTTTAATGCTAGCAATATTAGAACTATTTAAAGTTAAAGTCGCTTCCACTAAATATTTTTTATTCTTCAAACAAAAATCACGATTATAATCAGTTACATAACAAATATTTGATTCTAATTGTTTATTTACTTCTTTATAATTTTTAAAATCATGATTAATTTGTTCATAACTAACATCACTTTTTAATGTATCATTATTTACTAAAACAGAGAAATTCTTATTTTTATTCAAAAAATACTTTATATGTTCATTATTACCTTCCAAAAGAATCGTTACCGCAGTCTTTGTTTTATTTCCCTGCCTGATTATCTTATCTTTATGATTCTCTAAAGTAACATCAGGTTTTACTTGATCAAAAACCAAATATGTTCTATTAAATTCTCCAAATGATTTTACGCTTCGAAAACTTTTCCTTTCATTTACAGATAAACCATTCACTCCAGGAATAATATAATCTCCATCAATAATTGCATTCACACTACTGACTTCTTCATTTTCTTTTGCATTTATGATAGTCGCATAAAGAGGATCCTTTGTCTGCATAAAGAAAGCGATTTTTTCCGTATAATAAAAACTAAATAACATAATTGCAATAATACCTAAACATTTGTAGAATTCCTTCACATAAATCACCTAGTTAATTATATGATTCAAATTATTACTTCATTAACAAGAAATTTATACTTTTACGTCGTCTTTTAAACCTTTTGTTTGAATAAAAGACAAAAACTCTGCAATTACTTCTGTAATAAACTTGGTTTCATTATCTTTTTCATAACTTCTAGACTGAATTCTTCCTCGAATCGCAATTAAATCGCCACTTCGACAATATGTCGTTGCCTTCGTAGCAATGCCATTCCATAATACACAACGGATAAAATCACATTCATAAATTCCATCCTGATTTTTAAAAGATCTTGGTACGGCTAAATTAATTACGGTTCTTTTATTATCATTTTCTCCATCAATAATACTTGGATCAGTCGTTAATCTTCCTACTAAAGTTACTGTATTAACCATTATTTTCCTCCTTTCAATCATAATGTATCAAATATTTCCCAAGAAGAAAAATGACTGATTTTAATGATTAAAAACAAAACTAAATCAAAAAAATAAATTCATTAAACCAATTTAATGATTTTAAAGCAAAAAACACGATTGAAAAACAAAATGATCTCTGTTATAATTCATATAGTACGGAGGTATGAAAATGGGAGATAATATAAATCAATCAATTAGTCATACAATATTTTTACTAGCTTCTTTAGTAAATAACTTAGCAAAAGAAAAACCAGAATGGAGAAATTATTTTTCTTTCTCAGGAAACGATGTAACATTCAAAGGAGAAACAATTAACTTAGAAAAATCTCATTTAACAAAAACATTTGAACTAATTGAAAATGATGTCTTAGAAGATCGCTTAAATGCTGAAGATATCTTCAATATCATCAAAATTCAATTACCTCAAGAAAAAAGAGAAAAATATCCAATCATTCAAGAAATGTTGCCATTAGAAAATTTCACTTTAATTAAAGCGAATGTAAAAGGAACCCCTCAAGCTTTTAAAATGAAATTAAATAATCAGACTCCTTTTGATGATATAAATACTTATAACAATTTGAAAGCTGAATACGGTAATGTTACCTTCCAAACTTGGCAAGATTATCGTCAAGGAAAGTTAGTTCCTACTCAAGAATATATAAAGATTCTCATCAATAACGATGTGTCTCTCTCTGCTCAAGAAAAATATAAAACTTATAAACAAAATATGGAACTATTAGCTAAATATGAAAACTATATAGAAAACCCTTCATTGCTTAATGCTATTCAAAAATATAAAGATGCTATGGTTCAATTAAGTATTCATGATCCAAAAAGTCCATTATTAGAAGAGGAATTAAAACAGATTAATCAACAGTTTGAAGAACTAGAAAGTTCACAACCAACAAATAATAAATCTTTAACAAAAAATGATGGGCATAATATTGGTGGAAATAATGATGAACAATATTTGAAAAAGGCTGGTTCTATTGATATCTTTATATTATTAGCTACTTTAATTATTACAGGTATTATTGTTGCCGCGGCATTAATCTTTGTTCAATTATAATAACAGTTTTGTATGAAACTGTTTTTTATTTAACATTTTTTATCATTTCCTTCATATAATTAAACATAATCAAAGGAGGAATTATGGAAATATTAAAAGTATCAAGTAAATCAAATCCCAGTAAAGTAGCAGGAGCAATTGCCAACATTTATCGTGAACAAAAAATAGTAGAAATTCAAACAATTGGAGCCGGAAGCTTAAATCAAGCAATTAAAGCTATTGCTATAGCTAGAGGATTTGTTGCTCCCAGTGGAGAAAATTTAGTGGTGACCCCTGCTTTCAATGACGTCAACATCGATGGAGAACAAAAAACGGCGATTAAATTAGTGATAGAAAATAAATAAAAGACTTCAAAAAAGTCTTTTTTACTTGTTCTTTTGACAAACAAAAATATGAAAAGGCTTAGGTTTCATCCATTTATCAACACGATATATTTTCTGAAAATTTGTAAAATACTCATAATAACTTTCTTCAACAATATTAGATCCCGCATCTTTGATAAGTTTACGCCAATCAGATAAAGCTAAATATCTTTCATTGCCATACATCGCTGTTCTTGTTGAAAAAAATTTGGTTGGAATACAAATGATAACAGTTTCAGCGATTTCATGTTGCAATTCAATCGCTTTAATAATCTCTTCATTACTATAATGTTCTAGTACCCCATTACTAAAAATAACATCATACTTTTTCTTTGTGGTAATCTCAAATAGATCTTGATAATAAAATTTTACCTTATCACTTTTAGCATATGCTTTCTTTACTTCTAAAGAAATATCTAACATATCTTTATCATTATCAATCCCTACAACATCTAATCCCAAATTAGCAAAATGAACACATAAAATACCCGTCCCACTACCTATTTCAATGAATGATTCTTTTGCATATTTCATAACTAGATTAATAATATTCTTCTTATTACTCAATTTTTTTTCAATAAAACCAAAAATATCATCATTTATTTGGTCCGAATACAATTCACTCCATCTTGACATAAGGCACCTCAAATTAGATTTTATCACGAACAAATCAAATTACAAATTGTTTTATTCAAAATCTACGATTATTTCATTTTTTACGCAGATATTATTTAAAACTTGCCATCTCACTTGAAAATATGTATAATAAATTTTATAATTTTTGAAAGGATGAAATTAATTATGTCAGAAATAACAAATGAACAAGATTCTCAAGATAGAAACTGCAAAATAATAATTTTAGAAGAGAGAAGAAAAAAATTACAAAGAGAAAAAGAAGAGAGAGAAGCATTTATAGCAGTAATCAACTCAAGAATTAGGACTCTTAGTATAGAAGAAGCAGAAAAACTAAACCAAGAAGGACCGATTAGAAAATTGTTACCACCTTGGCTTAAAAAGATCACTAAAAATTAGCAATTATGGGAATAAATAATTTGTAGCCCATATTGCTATTTTTTTTGATATTAAAAAAATCTAGAAATATTTTCTAGATTCTCTTTGATTATTAATTTTAGATTAAATTCAAAATCCTTTTTGCCAACCCTTTTTTCGAACAATAAACTTTCGACATAAATCAACTGGTATTA
>Ga0153937_1001125_pt1 | contig 9968 bp, 8 predicted proteins | sample TSNY021MetaG_FD_104680 | JGI IMG/M metagenome (GOLD analysis project Ga0153937, IMG submission 104680) | Attine ant fungus gardens microbial communities from New York, USA - TSNY021 MetaG | ecosystem: Host-associated > Fungi > Mycelium > Unclassified | place: USA: New York, Robert Murphy County... | reverse complement strand
GCATAGGTCTGTCACATCGATATGATCTAAACCCTGCTGCTTCAAGCTGAACAGCAACAAGCGCGACGTGAGAGTTGTCCATGGCTTGCAAGTTGATACCTTCTTCGTTGCACTCGAAATTAGCGTCAGTGACAAGTTCCTTAATTGCTGACACGGCGCGTTCAGGGCCTTTTTTTTGTTCAGAAGTTTGAACATCCTACCGTCAAGGAGCTTTTTTAGAATGGCAGCTTCTCGAAGTTTGGCCTCAAGCATGGTGATGGTCAAGATGAGGTTCGACGCGTCTATCGTTTTAACGTAGAGTCACAACAGTCACGTCACTGCTGTCAGAACTCCTCTTTCAAAAAGTAATGTCTCGCCAACAACTTCGCAAGACTCGACTTCTTGAACTCGAGCGGGAACAACGTCTAGAAGATGAAGAAGGCCTCTTCATGACGGAGGTGATTACATCTGGCCATCTGAATAATTTCATTTTGATGATGATTTACAGGAACAACGTCAATCTCTCCTTGATTCATTTATGTCTGTCAAGTTTGAATTTCATGACCTAGATGGCTTGCGCTGGACGCAGACTGCTCTGAGACGACAACAGGTATTTACTTTTACCATGGTTTATTCCTACTCACAGAAGCAGCAAACTCGGCGACCGACAATATTACCAACGAACTCCTCAAATCGGCCTCGTCATCAGCTCTCGGTATATGATGTTGACGCTACAGTTCGAATATCAACAAAAAAACGTAGAAATATAGCTATTAGCTCTCGAAGGTGAGTACGTCATCGTCTATTGAAGACTCACGTCTGATGCACAAGCAAGTTCTTGGAAGCACGAGCCTAAACTTACCTCGGGCTTTTTAAAAGTTCCTTCTGCACACGTCAAGCAACCAATTCCGACTTTTGGTAATGGCTTGGGCCTAGTCTGTCCTACTGTCCCTCGGTTTGACGCAAGCTTCTTTTATGATACAAATTCACCCACATGGACATCTCAAGGATTTTGAACAACTTTTGTATGTAGTGATACGGACGTGCTTGTTGTACCTCTAGTGTATATGTACTATCCTTGTATTTTGCCTCAAGACAAGACGCTTGCCACGATTGCCTGAACTACAATTGGACACTTGAGTGAATGACAATTCCGTTCTTACTACTATATGAAGCATGGAAAAGCATCTATCATCACCTAGCACAACGATGTCTATCTTGTCGAGAAGGAATCTGAATCCAACATTCTGGACTACCAGACGGTGGTCAAGGAATTGTCTCTTATCTTACTTAACTTTACACTAGATTTTTGGCTTTATACTGAAGATGGCGCAGATATCAAAATTGAATACCATTCGAAATTCTGACTCAAACTCACTTTCCAAAAAATACAGCCATTTACAATTCTCTCAGATCAAAGATGAAATGTACTAGACAACACTGATGGAGTAATGTCGAGTGGAGAAGTCTTACATACAGCTGAAGACAAGTCCCAAATTTATCTGAGTGAATAACAAATCAAATTCACTGTAGTTTTGATCCTCCTATGCAACTTCATTTTTTATGCTCTATGGACCAACATGATCAGTACTCCTACCTTGCTCCGAACATGCCTCCAAATGGAGGGAGACCATTCCGCAACCCCTCGAAATCAATTATCGACATTACATGAAATTACAGATGAGCAAGCTTCAACAGCCTGGTATGTAGTCAAGATTTTAATAGTTCAATTAGTGGAAATATTAACATAGTCTTTGAGACGAGATGGCTGGGTATTCTCGTGAGATATCGTGTAAGATATGTAGCTGATTTCAGGGTAAGGTATGTCAGTTTTTGCATGTGTTATCTTGTAGTGCGTGAATCTGAATCCTATACAATAATATCGTATCGTTTTCAGGACTCCAGAGATGACTTGCTTTCAATGCGCTCACCTGGTAATCGTAGCAAAGACTTTGTGTTACTTACTCCAACGTCAGAGCTATTCAGCTGTAATAGCAATAAATAAAAGATACCTGAGCTCACAGGTTCTGAACAGAAGCATATAATCTAAATATTCACTGTTTGGTACGGGTGAGGCTGCTGAAAGGTTGACGGCTGGAGAATCATCAACGCTATTTCCCTGTTCCCCGACCAACACAAACTGATTCGACTTGCTGAAAGGGACGACAAATGGAAAGATGACCAGGAGGCTTTTGCTACCAACCTCAGGAGCGTAAGGCGCAGAATCTCGCTTAGTCAAGTATTTCGGTAGGCTGAGTGTCCCTCTTTGCCTATGTCACCGGTGAAACAGAGCGGGCCTTTCTACTTTTTAGCAGGCATTTTTTTCGTAGAATGAACAGCGATCAAAAGCACGAATGTGAAAGGAGGTGTCTCTGTCACATCATGATCGTCACATTTCCAACTCTCGTCACAGCAAAACTCAGCAGACTATTCTTTCCATGCCATTCAGAGTCTAACTGACTCTGATAGTAGATCTCATGTTGTAGACACTGGAATGGGTGCTCAGCAGCTCATCAAGCTGGTCGTGGATGACGCGTTGACCGTCGTGCACGCAGTGATCCAGGTCTTTCTTCCACATCCATTCTTCCTGTCATTGCTTATTCTCATATCCATATAGACAAAACTCCTATCTACTTTTCCATCACATTCCTAGTGACCTCGATGGCGCATCTGTCATAACACTGACATTCACATGGAAGACGCTGATTCCCAGCCATCTCAACTATCTGGGATCGCTCTCACCATGCTTAGGATTGCAGACAGGGGATAGACAGCATCAGGAAAACGAGAGTATGTGAATTAAGGCATGTTCTACACAAACTGTGCGTGTTTCTCCGTCATGCGCTGCCATAGGCATATTAATCCTTTGCTACTAGCCGTTCACAAGTCCGCAACCCCAGCTCCAGCCTCTGCTAGCCCGAGTCCTCTGCTTCTATTTATTCTTCATCCGCGTCACCTCCTTCATTTCTGGCTCCGCTACTGTCCTCTACGTGCTGCCCAATCTGACCTTGCACACACTCATCGTAGCCTCCAGCCGTCACTTCCAGGGTGGCTTAGCATATGCATATCCGAATAAAGTCACTGGCTGAAGCGTATCTCATGTATCAATTTCACAACGTTGCGACTTTTGAAGGAAAATTGGAGACCAAGCACACAAGAGATATGTAGTCGTGCGCAAAGTGTATAAACAGATAGCTAAGGTGACTATAACACGGGAACATAGACAGCGTGGTAGTTAAATGGAGAAGCGTCCGGTGAACAACGGTAAGTAAGCGACACTACGATCGAAGCTCGAGACTAAATGAGTAAACATATGTTGACAAATAGGAGAGTCCATACGACGCGTCGGAGTATGGCGTGTATGTGGCGGTGGCTTTGGGGGTTAGAACGTAGAGAGCGGTTCGCTACGCGTCCCGGCTCGCATTCCCAGCAATCAGTTCCTCCTTCTGCCTCGCACAACAATATTCATCCCGTCGCCCCTTGCAGTCCACTTCCACAACAATTGCTCCGCCTCCTCAATAGTTGCCCATTGCACGGGAACGGATGTGCCAGGGGGCAGGAGGGATCGCATCATACGTAGGCGTCTGTTGTCTAGCGACACCCACGCCTCGTTTCTCATGCCGGCCAGCGGGAGCGGAACGACTCTGATGGGAGGGAACTCGTTTATGAACGCGAGCCGAGAGTCGAAAGAGGCATTCATCATGTTGTTGATAACATCTCTGATATTGTCTCCGCTGCGAAACTCGCCGCTGATGCTGTCCTGGCTGAACTGGATGTGCTCGAGTGGAAGCGTCGCTGGGCAGTCCTCAGCGAGCATGCGCCGAACGCGAGAGTGAAGATCATCCTCCTCAGACACTATAGGTTGTCAGGAACAGTGGGTGTAAAGCTCTCATGGCATACCTTTGTCGTCTGCTGTGCTTTTATCATACACCCAGTTCAGATAGAAGTATCTACCCCCACGGTCCTTGTTCAGGTCATCGGTGAATCCGTCACCGTCCTGCTCAGTACTGAGGTAGATTCGGGTGATGACTTGAGACTTGTCGTAGCGTTCGTGGATGCGGAGGTAACGGTAGAGATCCTTTTTGCCGCCAGCGGAGTAGTCAGCCGCGTTTAAGTCTTGTTGGTAAGTTGTAAGAACCGAGAATCCACATGCAGCCTCGTTGCGGTCAAAGGTATACAGGGGATGAATATATACATATTCGTCTGAGATGGTGCTCAGTACGTGCAAGACAGGGTAATGTACACCTACCACCAAAACTGCTGTTAAGATCGTGCGCCCAATCATCGTTCAATACGCCTGATTTGTCACCGTAGCTGATATCGAGGCCGTACACGTAGGACATGCTTTAGGTGAGAGTGTGTGACGGAGTAGTAGTAGTAATTGGCATCCAAGGCCTTTATATGCGATTTGTTGCAGTGCGCGTGCCGGAAAAGTTTGTGACTAGCCTCAAGACCATACCGGTACCAGCATAGACCGGCTCACGTCACTGCGAAATCTCTGGTGACAGACGCCAATACGTGGGCAAGATATCCATCTTTGTGCGTGTAAGTGCCACGGCAGGGGGATTGCGTCCGAGTATAGCACAAAGAGAAGGTTCACAAAAGTGACAAAAGCGAAACTTGAGGTTCCCCACTAGCCCAGACCTGATGGTGAGTTATTTATGCTCCCCCTTTCATGCTATCAAAGGCTCGAAAATGAAACTAGCCCTATTTATAATATCTCTCCATGGAAAACAATGAAAAAAAAGTGAAAATCGTTGGAAAATTATTTAAAATAGGAGGTGTGCTATTTGTAACATTCCCATGCCAAAAAAGAATGAAAATTCACGGAAAAATACAGAAAAAATGGGTTCATATTACAGTAACTAGATGCCATTAAGTGGTCCTCTGGCAGTCTATTATCAATTGAAGGTAGGTTTTTGGGCCTGTGTTGGATTTTAGCAAGGGCTTGGATTCCAAGGGTATATGAAGGGTGAGATCTCCTCTAGGATATATTGGTGGCAATTAGGGTGTGAGTACAAGTTTTAGTAAGCTTCAACGCTGTTGTATTTGGGTATGTTTGAATGTACTTGGCTGTTGTTGCATCACAGTGTTGTTTCTCTGCAGGTTGTTATCAACATGGGACATTAGCTGAGGTATGTTCTAACCGGCTCTGGTATTTTGAAGTCCTTGATGTTTCGTTTTCAGGACTAAGTATATCTACTATAAATGGGAACAAGTACATCTTGATTCATAGAGTCAGTAGATCATGATATGATATTCACAATCCGATATTCAGTTCTCTGAAACCTCAATTCATATCAGTCTCCAACAAAACCTCAAATCAGACCTCAACAATCCCCTCAGCTGAGGGATTTTTATTTGTATTTTTAGGAACAAACACCTCAACCTAAGTATATGTGCATGTGTATACCGATCGAGATCTTTTCAATGTCTTCTGATGTGCAGGACTCGTAACAATAACCGTAGAGATATCATTGTGCCATTCCATTGCAGCTACTTGTTGTTCTTTAGAATAACACACTAGAACTTTCGAACTTGACTCTCCTTCTCCCTGGAGATGGAGCTTTGTTGTTTTGAGCCCTTCGAACATACCCTTGTCACAAAGAAATGAATAGGAGACTTCAGAGCCAACATTTGAAGGAGTCAGAAAAAATTGGGGTCGCACAAATGTCCCAGATTTCTTTTAACGAGAATGCCAACGACGATGACGAATTATCAATTGCTATGGTGATATCTTGGAACAGAAGTGGACTCGATGAGAAGCCGTAATTAACATCCCTGATTCTTCCCGTCAAGTGCATTATCTCTTTGTCTAGCCCATGAGTCACTGATCGTGATGTCGGCGGCATTTAGTGATTGTTGATGAACAACATTGAGCCGAAGTCAAAGCATGGCGAAAATCGTGGCATGGTATCGATCAGGAGCAGTTACTTTCATCGTCGATACCACTAGGGACAGCTCCTCGCCGAATTCGAGCTCGTCCATGATCTGGCTGCTGAAAAGTCAGTTGGGAGTTGATGCTTCAATGGACTTCAAACCTGTGATCGATCAGACATCTTGCTTCTCGCAGACAATAATAATCAACATCACACCGCTCAGGATCCACTGATTGGCACAGAGTTGAAATTCTGAACAGCATTTTCTGCAACTTGAGACCTCGTGGAACCTCTCTTCTACCACTTCGATCTGATTCGATGAATGGCGGGCGCTGAACAATGTCAGTCATAGCAGAGCTCCTTCAATCATCATAAGTTTCCACCACCCATCGCGATGCGAGAACGGCTTGTCCTTTCTAACTACGATCAGGTTTCATCACGACTGTGATGCGCTGATCTTTCTAGGGTGAAACTTGATGTACGTACGATCAAATAGAAGATCAATCAATACTTGATCTACCTGACGGCACCAGTCGATATAATTGAAGCATTCTCAACAAGTTGTGTACAAAATACCCCCTGCTTCCCATCTTAATGGCTGATCAATACAGACTCAATTCAGAAGCCTATGTCAACGACCTGAAGAGGTTGTCAGATAGACGTTATGGTCAAGGCATGCTAATTCTGGGTCTATTGTTCTGGAAACATCCACTGACGCCTTTTCAAGCTGTCATTGCTACGTTGATGGCATATGATATTATCAATCTCATTCCGCAACAGGTGAGACTTTCTATGTGTAAACAACGATCCTACATAATCCCTTCTCTTCTAGGTTCAGTATCTTCACAGGCATGTTCTCATTTGATCATGAGATTCCAATCGACTATTGCCACTAACGTGTGAGAACTCAGGAGGAAGTGGTCAAAAATGCATACCATCTATTTTTCCGTCCTGATAAGTAACTGGATAAGCATGATGTAAGTATGACTCCCTTAAATTATTGAATGAGAAAATTGATTCATTTCCTCAGAATAAATACATATGGTACGAGGAAATTATCTGAAGTTAGTCAAAATATTGATAACAACTTCACCAGGCGATAATAAAGCCTCGGCATCAAAATTAGTAAGACATTGTTCTTAATCCATTTTTATTTTTCATTGACTAGGATGTTCTTAGTGGTATAGATCAGATATGATTTTTGCTTAATCTGACTTATCCCTTCACCAGGTGTACCTTCGGCCATGTACTACTTATTGCGTGAGTTTGATCCTAACCCACAAAGACCTGAGTAGCTGATGTCAATAGTTTAAATAATTTCGTGTTCACTCCATTTGCACTGAAGATGCTGCTAGTTTTACGTCTTCGAGCGATTTGGAACAAGGATTTAATTGGTACGCGAGCAGACACATGCCCCGATGGACTTATTCGATTCCATTTCGATTTTAGTCACACTGATTCTATATTCCATGACGGCAGGTATGTCTTACACAATTTTATTTCTGATCAATAGAGATGACTGACGGTCTAAAACAGCTGAGGTCTTGGTAGGCTTTCAAGACAGTATGATACTTGCCGATCAACTGATTCAATTTTTCAGGCTGCCCTGTGTAGGACGATAGTAGATACATATGTCGTTTCAGTTTCTGGAGTGCTACGTCCACTCCATGGTTGTTGGGTCGAGATAACACACCTTCAGGATATAGAAAACAGTGTTGATAGATTTTTTTAGTACGTGTGTTCTTCCTTTGCAAACTTACACGTTTATTCTCACACAAAAAAGCATTGTCAGGACTATTACGACAACGATCGAAGTCCTCTTGACTTTGATCAGGTTTATGATGACATTCAAGGCACAGAAGTCTTTTCGGTATGGAATATGCAGGCGTATTTCTCACATGCAAACCTCCACTCGTCTATTGTATGTGTTTTACCGTGATGGGACCCTCTTATTCATACCGTGAGTCCAAATGTAAATATCATCAATCGTACTCATGGATCTTATTCAGTCTTCTTGGTAAGCTTAAACTAGAAAACGATTGAACCAACGTTCACTCGTGCCAAAGTCCAGCTAATCATGGAATCCACTATCTCCACTCATTCATCTTTTATTTTTGAAACTTTTGTAACCTAGTATGTTGTTATTGCTGCTCATCTTCCCATTTTCACCTCTGATTATTAGCTGTTCATACTTCATCGTTCCCTTTATTGTAAGTAGAAATATCCTTTCCTTTTATCTCTATCATCATGCCTGACTCTTGCATTATTCAGGTTTCACGGTTGATACTCAATTTGTTGGAAGCAAACTGTCCTTTGGACGAAAGCATCTATTCCGGGACAACTGAAAGCTTCACGGGCCACAGAACAGAATCTAATAGGGATACTGAAGCAGATATCTCGCTCGAGACTGGAAGAGCAACCTCCCTGGGCGAAGAAATATATGAAGAACAAAGATGATGGATACAATATTTGATGTTGTTCACGATATCACACTAGACAAGGGGGAAGTATCACAGACAACCGAATTGTCTTTACGTTTATGCTATTCTTATTGTAATTCGAGACATCATGAACGAAACCTTCACGCAGCAATGACCATCGAGGCCTAGGACTTTGATAGGGTGTTTGGGAGACAAAGTAACTTCAGTCAGGAGAGGTAATTACTTCATCGATGAGACATTGTATGGACTCAACAGTGCTAGATGCCATTGTGAAGGAGCATGAGCCATGAGAGGTACTAGATTACTTGTCGATGAGAACATGACAAACCTTCTTCTAGTACGAGCATAGATGAGCATAGATCTCCATTTCAGATAAATGTACTATCGGCAACCAGAACGTTGAGTTTATTGCCCTTGTCATCCTGCATTATCTAAGTACGAAGCTGTCAAAATGGAACTCTCCAGACTCTCAAGGTCATTTCCCCCTTGTGTGGAAGAAGCCACTCCTGTTAGACGTCATCTCGTTCACATGATAGTCGCTCAGTCCACCTACATCCACAACACATAGTCTTCTTCCCTGTACAGGCAGAAATCGTCAACAGTAGGCTGTAACATACTCTCAATGCCTGTCAACCATTTTGAAAAATTGGGCGGTGAGAGAAGCATCCGTCTTCAAAAGCTCATGACACTTTTTTCTGATATTTGGAAGTAACATCTCGAAGAACTCTGGTAGCTCTAGTCCAAATGACAAACCAGTCATCGGCAAAAGAACCAGGTCCAGAGGACGTCAGACAGGTCGATGAATCGTTACACAAAGGTCAATGCTTCTATCCCATCACAAAGGGGGTCTCGCGCAGGAAGTAATTCTCCATCAGAGATAGTCACTAAAGCAAATGCAGGTGGAAAATCGGGGCGTACAAATGGCTCTGTACAGTGTAAGCATGGTCAAAGGCGTCCGGCTAGATACTGACAATGGCGTGGTTGATGTTAGGACAATGTTCGATGATTGCGGTGTACTGGTGGTCCGAGTTGACAGTTGCATCGTGCGGCGATTGAAACTGCAGAAACGAGTGAGGGAAGGAATGCCTGGCTGCAACACGAATTCGATGAGAAGTTCTAGGGCGGAGCCTATCGAGCTGATTGGCGGCAAAACGGGTGGAGAAGGGTATGCAATCGTATCGCCCATTGTCGAGCGGACACTAATGTTTCTGGCTGCGTGTCAGGGGGTTATCGTAGATATTCGATGTCCAGTCTGCATGAACCCGAAACCAACTGAATTATTCAATTCCATCGTGGAGATCGAGCTATTCTAGGAAGCCAAAATTTCGAGTGATCATACTTCCATCGCATCAATAAATAGTAACTTGTATACGGCCCTTGTATGTCTGAAACCTTTTTTGCATTATATTTGATTTATCGATTAAAACATCTGTGAATGGCTCGTGAGTGGGTGTCAGTGGCTGACATTATCTTTGATTGTGATATTGTTTTCATTGTTCTCCCCTTCATTTTCATCTTCCGGGGGTTGAATAGCACCTTCAAGTCACCCTCCAGGTGGGTCCCTGTTCAACGAGGATCTTATAAAACGAGTAAGAAGATGATTCCAGGTAGGTTGATCGAAGGGTTGTCTAAGTAAGGTGCCTCTTGTTTCAGTGGCTCTTCCACTGTG
>Ga0153937_1001122_pt1 | contig 9999 bp, 7 predicted proteins | sample TSNY021MetaG_FD_104680 | JGI IMG/M metagenome (GOLD analysis project Ga0153937, IMG submission 104680) | Attine ant fungus gardens microbial communities from New York, USA - TSNY021 MetaG | ecosystem: Host-associated > Fungi > Mycelium > Unclassified | place: USA: New York, Robert Murphy County... | reverse complement strand
GCTTTAATAAGCCGCTCCGGTATATCTATACCCATATCTGACAGCAATGCTTCATTCCCCGCGTACACTTTTTTGTTTTCGATTTCGGCGTATACGCCCCGGCCCGGAAGCAGTTGAAAATCATCCGGTTGAACTGGCGGAGCGCTGTTTTTTTCTTTATAGCGGGAAACAATTGCTTTTCCCAATGGATGCTCAGAGCGCAGCTCGGCGGAGGCAACGATGGATAACAATTTATCTGAACTCAACTCAGGAATATAGCTCTCTATCTTTGCGACGGAGGGCTGGCCATAGGTTAGGGTACCTGTCTTGTCGAAGGCAATTCGTTTTACGACAGAAAGCCGTTCCAGCGCGTCGCCTTCTCTGATAAGAATACCGTGTTTCGTAGCGTTTCCAATACCGGCCATGATAGCTGTGGGCGTGGCCAGCACTAGCGCGCAAGGGCAGAACACAACCAGAATCGTTACGGAGCGTATGATCTCTCCGGTGGCGGCAAAGGTAATAATTGCCGCGGCAAGCGCGATTACGACAATCCATGTAGCCCATCGGTCTGCTATACCAACGATCTTCGCTTTTCCGGCGTCAGCCGATTCTACAAGGCGAATCATACGTTGCAGTGAACTGTCCTCGCCAACCTTTTGAGCGGTCATCTCAAATGTGCCAAACTGATTGACGGTACCGCTCTTGACTTCATCGCCTTCGCTTTTATCCACAGGCAATGACTCCCCTGTCATGACCGACTGGTCTACGGATGTCTGACCCTTTGTAATAACGCCGTCAACCGCAATGGTTTCGCAGGCCAGTATTCTAAGCGTATCGCCCTGCTTGATTTGTTCCGCGGGGATAATGCTTTCCACACCTTTATGTACCACTCTCGCGGTAGCAGGCGTCAAGCGCACGAGCTTTTCTATGCCTGCCCGCGCCTTGGCTACAGTACGGTTTTCAAGATAAGCGCCGATGGCCATAATAAAGGCGACTTCTCCGGCGGCGAAAATCTCGCCGATTATTATCGATGCGATCAGCGCCATTGAAACCAGTACGTCGGCCTTTACGTCAAATTCGGTAACTAATCCTACGATTGCCCCCTTGATAATGGGAACACCACAAAGAAAAATGGCGATCCATGCCGCGTCAACAGGCAAATTTCCAAGGCTAAAAAAGCTGATTATAAGCGCTGTTAAAGAAATACCGAGGAAAAGCAACGTCCGCTTTTCCTCGTTTTTGAAAAAGGAAATCATTTAACCAATCCTTTCTATTATACATATAGGGGTATAGGCACATTATACCTACGGGGGTATACTGTGTCAACAGAAAAAGTGATTCTATTAGTTCAGCGGATTGATTTGAAGTAAAATCTGCTATACAATAATTTAATAGCCGAACCCGGATAAACCGGAAGAGTTTTACCGGTCCGTCATTGCGGGCATTGGTAAGTAAAACTTTTAAACTCTTTTTACCAAGTTGCCGCTGAAGACTATGTAGAGAGGGGATTGCGGGTCGAGCCCGCAATGACGAGGCGGGTGGTTATTGTATAGGCAAAAGGTTAAGCAAATCTTATTCCTGTTCGTCATTGCGGGCTCCGACCCGCAATCCCTTTATTATTGGCGAAGCTTTGGGGGATCCCGGGTCAAGCCCGGGATGACGACAGGCGGACAATTTTTCTTAACCTGTTGACATTGCATACTTAAGAGGAGGGATTGTTTATGGTATTTCCGTATCTTAATTTTAACGGCAATTGCGAAGAGGCTTTCAAGCTTTATGAGCGGGCATTTGGCGGGAGAAACCTGCTTATGCAAAAATATGGTGACTTAGCGCCGGAACCTGGTTCAAAAGACCTTGTTATGCACGCGGAAATGGATTTGGATGATTTTGGACGCATTTCCGGCGCAGACGCAACGTGGCCGTTTGATAAGGGCTCTGCAATGAATGCAATCATCCGTACTTCGGAAGAAAAATTAAGAAAAGCATGGGGTGTTTTGTCTGAAGAAGGTGAAATTGTGATGGCTCTGGAACCTTTTGAATATGAAAACAATACCCTAATGGGCACGATAAGGGATAAGTATGGGTTTACGTGGATTTTCACTGAAGACCAATAGAAGAACACACAGCCTGTTTGATTTCAGGCTGTGTGTTTTGTTTCTGCCGCTATTATTTTATTTTTCTTCCAAACACCTTTATGATCTCCTGAATCGGTATGATGCTGAAGGCCAGGCCCAACGAAATACCCCATTGTCCAAGCGTCAGCGGAACTACCTTGAACAGGCCGGCTATAAAGGGAACGTTCAAAATTATGATAAATAATATTATGGGCAAAACAGTGCCTACCAGCAGGGTAGGGTTATCGAAGGATTCTTTTGTCAAAGCTGTATCATCGCCGGATTTTATGTTGAAGCTGTGGAAGGTTTGCAGCATGGACAGAACAAGGAAGGCCATTGTAGTGCCTGTTTCCGGGGAATAATTTGTCCCGATAAAGTAAGAGCATAACGTAAGAGCCGCAAGCAGAATACCCTGATAGATGATGCGAAAGCCTACGCCGCCTGAAAAAATACTGGCGCTTGATTCTCTCGGAGGCTGCTCCATAACCCCGGCCTCTCCGTTATTCATACCTAAACCAATGGCAGGTATAGAGTCGGTGACCAGGTTTATCCAAAGGATATGAACGGCTCCCAGAAATACGGTTCCGGAAGGCAGCAGCAGGGTGGCAATAAACAGCGCGACGACCTCGCTTACATTAGTAGAAAGAAGGAATTGAACCGCCTTGCGGATGTTTGTGTATATTTTTCTGCCTTCCTCAACAGCATTTACTATTGTGGCAAAGTTGTCGTCGGATAAAAGCATATCCGCCGCTCCTTTTGAAACCTCCGTACCGGTTATGCCCATACCTACGCCGATATCGGAAATTTTAAGAGCAGGGGCGTCGTTAACGCCGTCTCCTGTCATAGCGACGATCTTGCCCTTACGCTTCCAACCCTCTACGATGCGTACCTTGTGCTGAGGAGATACCCTGGCGTAAACCCGTATGTCCGGTAGAATTTTATCCAGCTCTTCATCGCTGAGGTTATCCAACACGCTGCCGAAAACAGCTTGGGAGGGATCGTCTATTATGTCCAGTTCTTTAGCGATGGCTACGGCTGTATCCTTATGGTCGCCGGTTATCATAATAGTGGTGATGCCGGCTTTTTTGCATTTTTGGATAGCTTCGTAGGCTTCCGGACGGGGAGGGTCCATCATACCCGTAAGGCCGGTGAAGATCAAATCCTTTTCAAGCTCTTCACCGGCAGTGTAGGGCTTATACGCCGCGCCTAATACCCTTAAGGCTTGCTCTGCCATAGCATGGTTGGCGGCCATTATTTTTTCTTTATGAGCCTCAGAAATTACAATTTCCTGCCCGTTTACCAATATTCGGCTGCATTTCTTTAATATCTCGTCGGGAGCTCCTTTTGTCATCACTATTGGCCCCTGAGGCATTTGGTTGACGGTTGACATCATTTTACGTTCCGAATCAAAGGGAAGATCCTGTATTCTGGTAAAGGCGTTAAAACGGTCAGCCGCATATTTTTTAAGGGTATAGCGTTTCAGGCATGTTTCGGTGGGATCACCGATTTCCTGGCCTGTTTCCGTTATTTCGGAATCATTGCAAAGATAGAGGATATCCAAAAGTATCGGGGATTGACTTTTTTCAATGTATTCCTTTGCTTCAAAGGAGGCGTCCTCTGTGTAGATCATCCTGACATCCATTATGTTCTGAGTAAGCGTGCCGGTTTTGTCGGAACAGATGATCTCCGCGCAACCCAGAGTCTCTACGGCGGGCAGCTTTTTGATAATAGCTTTTCTGGCAGCCATACGGGTAACGCCGATAGCCATAACGATGGTGACGACCACGGTCAGTCCCTCCGGTATGGCGGCTACCGCCAGGCTTACGGCTATCATGAAAGCGTCAAGCGCGATGTCCAGGGACAAATGCCCTGCTTTAAACATTATTACCCCAAAAATTAATATACAGATAAATATGACCCCAACGGTCAGCATCTTGCTTACCTCGGCGAGCTTCTTCTGCAAGGGTGTGCTTTCCTGTTCAGTCTTATTTAGCATGTGGGCAATTTTTCCTATTTCGGTTTCCATGCCCGTGGCATATACAATGCCCTTGGCTCGACCATAGGTAACTCCTGTTCCTGAATAGGCCATATTGGTACGGTCGCCTAAAGGCGCGTCTTTTTCTATTTGTACCGCCGCGTTCTTTTCAGAAGGTACGGATTCGCCTGTCAGTGAGGCTTCTTCTATTTTCAGGCTTGAGGATTCTGTCAGCCTCAGATCTGCCGGAATCATATCTCCGGCGTCAAGCACTACCACATCTCCCGGTACAAGGAGCTCCGAATCAATAGTAGTTACATGGCCGTCCCTCAGCACCTTGCATGATTGAGCGCTCATTTTTTTCAGCGCCTCAACAGCCTGCTCCGCCTTGCTTTCCTGAGTTAAGCCGATGACGGTATTAAGAATTACTACCGCCAGTATTATAGACATGTCTGCCGCTTCTCCCAGCAGTCCTGATACAACGGCGGCGGCAATAAGTACCAATACCATCGGGTCTTTGATTTGTTCCCAAATTTTTTCAGGCAAGCTTTTCTTTTTTTCACCTTCGAGAGCGTTTCGGCCTTGCTTTTCAAGGCGATGTTCCGCTTCCTTCTGAGTAAGGCCGGATCCATTGGCATTTAAGGCTTTAAAAACTTCTTCCAGCGGTTCGTAATGGTAGATCATTTTTCTCCTTCTTTCTGAGTTTATATTTTGTGTTTAGGGCGTGTTATGTCCGGTAATATAAAAAATAAGACAAGACATTTACCCCCTATAGGTAAAGGTCTTGTCTTATTTTGATCTTGAAAGACAGGATCATAAATTAAGCATAAACCGAAAGCCAAAGGCTTTGTGATGACGGCATATGCACCGGAACACCCGGCAGACTACTCCCCTTTATTGGAATATATTAGCATAACTTTTGCTGGAAGGCAAGGGGTGGAAAATGAATCACAAAAAATACTGCGCTACTTGACTCTGTTCACACCCTAACCTAACCCGGATAAACCGGTGTAGGGGCGGCATTCTTGCCGCCCGCATAACGCCCGCATACGTTACCCTTCCGTCATTGCGGGCTCGACCCGCAATCCCCCACCATCTTTAAAGCCGCGCGTGATTTCATATCATGTGCGCCTTGTTTTTTAGTTCGTCAGTCCACTTGCTTGTCGAGGTCACCCATGCCATTAAATTATGCTTTTCGCGCCGTTGTATGGTATAATTAAAAATATTATATGCCTCTGTGAAATAAATCTCGGGAGGGATTCATTTGTACATCATCATCACCGCAAGTCCTAATAAGGATGGGTTAACCGCTGCTTGTGGACAGGCAGCGCAGGCCGGAATCACAAGTGCGGGAGGTGCGGCGGAGCTCATTGACATTTCGGCTCTGAAGCTGGAGCCATGTCGCATCTGTGGCAATGGATGGGGCACCTGTCCCGGTAAAGGCGAATGCGTCATTGATGACTGTTTGCCGGAGATTCAAAAGAAGATTAGAAATGCGGATGGTATTTTTGCAATTACCCCTGTCTATTTTGGGCAGCCATCAGAGCGGATGAAGTATTTTTGCGACCGTATGCGCCGCTGCGAAGCGTTTCGCGAAGGCGGCAGCTGGGCACAAGGCAAGCAGGTCAGCCTCGTAGCGGCAGCGGGTGGCTCTGGGAATGGCACTGCCACCTGTCTGGAAGAAATGGAAAGATGGTGCCGGCATATTAGTGCCGTCCCGCAGGAGCGCATTTCTATCACACGCTATAACCGCGATACCGTGCTAAAAGTCATTGAGGACGCTGGTTCGCATATGGTTAAGGGCGAGTATTTCAAAGGTTGGTAGGAGAGAAGAAAATGATTATCGTCGACAAGGAAATCTGTATCGGCTGCGGAAGCTGTGTGGCCGATTGTATTTTTCTGAGCTTATCCCTTAGGGACGGAAAAGCCGAGTACAGCGGAGAGTGCCTCCACTGCGGCCACTGTGTCGCCATTTGCCCGGCAGATGCGGTGACCATTCCTGAATATGATATGGCGGATGTAGAGGCTGCCCGCCCGGACTTGATCTCGGCGCAAGATTTGCTGAGCGTGATCAAATCCCGGCGCAGCATCCGCTATTATCAGAACAAGAAGATTGAACAAGAGAAGCTCGAAAACATTGTTCAGGCCGGACGCTATACAGCTACAGGCGCCAACCGGCAGGCCTGCCGGTTTATCCTGGTGAAGGACGAACTGGAGGTGCTGAAGGAATTGATTTGGAGCAGTGTGGAGAAGGTTGTTGCCACCAGCACGGAAGAAGCACAACCCTTAAAGGGCCTTTGGGCTCTACGCGCCGCCCAGGGTATTGATTACCTGTTCCGCAACGCGCCCGCCGTGCTATATATCGCGACGGAAAATCTATGGGATGCCGGGATGGCAGCGCAGAATATGGAGCTGGCGGCTGTGTCTCAGGGCCTCGGTGTTCTATACAACGGATTTCTGCTTCGCTCCACAGGGCTGAGCGAGGAGGCGTGCAGGCTACTGCGGCTGGATGGCAAGCCCTTGGCTACCTGTATGCTGCTGGGTTATCCGGATGTGACCTATCACCGCACTGCGCCCAGGAAAAAGGCGGACGTAGTTTGGCTGTGATCTCAGAAATGGAGCACAGCGATTCCGTAGGACGATCAGATGAAATTGGCGCAGGACTACAGGAAGCAGGCGAAGCGAGGAGAAATCTCCGAGTTCAAGCACCAGCGACTTTATAAGGAAATGCTAACACAAAACCGCCCCGGATTCGGCTTACTTGTCGCTATCCGGGGCGGGTATTGTTTGTTGGATGCCCACGATCGTTTGCTGGGGCGCAGACAGACACAAAGGAGCAATAAGCGGATGCACATAGTGGATATCCATGGCGGATCGGATGGTCATACTGATGGTCATAGTGTACTCATTTCCGGTTGTGTTTGTTGACAAAATACTGCATAAATGATAGAGTGAAAAATAATTTATTGTTACTATTTTAGTCAATGGTGATTAAAATTGAATCATCATTTTTTTAATGTTATAGAAAATTGATGTAATCCAGCGTTGCGTCCTGAAGCGTGACGAAATGCGCAAGGACGCAATTTCTATGATAAATTAAGGAGGGAATAGGCCATGGACGCTAAAGCTGCAAGGCTTAAAATTTGGGAAGAATTGCTTAATGTCGCAAGACCGGATTCAAAATTCAGCTGGGAATTTTCCGAGTTTATCGCTGATTATGAAGGCAGTGATGAAGGAGCGCGGATTCTGGCGCAAACCGATATGTATAAAAATGCGGACGTAATTTTTATTACGCCGGATAATAACCTTGAAAAATTTCGTGAAATCGCGTTTCGTGATAAAAAAACAGTGATTATGACGAACTATGGGATTACCAGAGGCTTTTTTATCATTAAGCCGGGATTTATTCCGGATGGAAAAGAAGAAGTCGCTTCTTTGCTGGATGGGGTCGGACGCTTTTGGAAGTTCAGAACTCTTGCCCAGCTAAAGGAAGAAATAGAGCATATAGATTTGCTTGTTACCGGCGCTTCCGCTATCACGCCCAGCGGCATTCGTTTTGGCAAGGGTCATGGATATTTTGATCTGGAATGGGCGATGCTTTATACCTGCGGGTTGGTTGATAATGCCTCCCATATTGTCGGCGCGGGCCATGATTGCCAGGTGGTGGACGTAGAAGTCACTGTAGAGGACTATGATACGGCCATTGATTATATTGTGACGCCAACCAAACTGATTGAAACAAGGCATGAGTTTCCAAGGCCGACAAAAGGGATTATATGGTCTCGCCTTGCTCCGGGCATGAGGGAACAAATTCCTCCTATTCAGGAGCTCTGGTGCAGAGTCCATTGCAAATAGCGGAGGAAGCGTATGGCGGAAAAAAAGACGTTACTGGAGCTAAAGGGGATAACCAAAAGCTTCGGAAGCTTTAAGGCTAACGACAATATCGATTTAAATGTTTTTAATGGGGAAATACATGCCTTGCTGGGGGAGAACGGAGCAGGGAAAAGCACGTTAATGAATATTTTGTTTGGCATATACAAGGCTGATAAAGGAAAAATCTACATATCCGGCAAGGAAGTAAAAATACAGTCTCCCAAGGACGCGCTGTCATATGGAATTGGTATGGTTCATCAGCACTTCATGCTTGTGGAAAAATTCTCCGCTCTGGAAAATATTTATCTTCTTGGAGATGAAAAGCCTCTTACCTTCACACACAGAAAAAAAATTGAAACGCGCCTGAACGCTTTAAAAGAGAAATATGGGATCGAGGTTGATTTAAACAGCCCCGTAGAGCAATTAAGCATCGGCATGCAGCAAAAAATAGAGATATTAAAGCTTTTATATACAGGCGCAGAGGTTTTGATATTGGATGAGCCCACGGCTATACTGATTCCCCAGGAATGCGATATATTGTTTGAGATTATATCGAACCTTGCAAAAGAAGGAAAGGGCATTATCTTTATCAGCCATAAGCTGGATGAAGTGCTGAGTATCAGTAACCGCATCACTGTTCTCTCGAAAGGCAAGGTTACCGGGCGCATTGCCACAAAAGACGCTGATAAAAACGCTATTATAAAAATGATGGTCGGAGAAGAAATTTCCATACCGGAGATTAAGAAGACATCTAACAATAATACAAATCAAATCCCGATCCTTAGAGCTGATGAGGTAGAAGCCAAAGATGAACGCGGCATTCAGACCTTAAACGGGGTATCGCTATCAATTTATCCAAGTGAAATCGTAGGTATAGCAAGTGTGGAAGGCAACGGCCAGGAAGAATTGGCCGAAGTTATGGCGGGGGTCAGGAAGGCTGCTAAAGGGAATATGTTTATTAATAATAAGCAGGTTTCCACTAGGGCTGCCAAAGATTTTATAGACAACGGAATTGAATATGTCCCGGCGGATAGGAATTATGTTGGAAGCGTGCCGGATTTCCCCTTGTATGAAAATTGGATTTTGAGAAACAGGAATCCTTCAAAAAAGAGAATGTTATTGGATTATATTACTATCAAGCAGCAAACCGGAAAAGCTATGGAAGACTATGACGTGCGCGCCAGGGGAGCGGAAGAAAGAACCGCGAACCTTTCCGGAGGAAATCTGCAAAAATTTATAATGGCAAGAGCCTTAAGTAAAAACCCCAAGGCGTTGATTTGTTCCTATCCAACAAGGGGGTTGGATATTAAGGCCACATGGTTTATTAGGGAAAAAGTATTGGAGGCTAAATCAAGCGGTGTGGGAATCCTGCTGATAAGCGGGGATTTTGAAGAACTCTTTGCTCTTTCCGACAGGATCGTCGTCATGTACAGGGGGAAGATCGTGGGAGAAGTCCTTCCCGAGGATTCATCCGTCAGAGAGGTCGGTTCCATGATGATGGGAGTTAATTCACATGAAGATGCTTGATTCTATACGTGATAAAAACATAATATCAAAATGTATTATACTGATAATTTCTATTATCGCGGCTCTGTTAATAGGCGCGGTATTTCTGATGGTTCTTGGTGTAAATCCTGTGGAATCCTATTATTATCTTCTGATCCGGCCGTTCCAATCATTAAGAAGTATTGGCGAGCTGTCCATTAAGCTTACTCCTATTTTACTCATTGGCATTGGAGTTTCGTTTACCTTTCAGGCGAAGCTAACAAACCTTGGTGGAGAAGGGCAAATTTGCTTGGGCGCTATTGGCATGACCCTTGTGGGCATATCTCCATTAGCTGAAGCGTTAGGGCCGTGGTGGATTTTGCCCGGTATGCTAACGGCCGCTTTATTCGGCGCGCTTTGGGCAGGTATCGCAGGCTTCTTTAAAACACGGTTTAAAGCGAGTGAAATTATAACAACGCTATTGCTTAATTATATCGCTGTACAGTTTTTAAGCTATTGTGTTTATTATCCCTTACGAGACCACAAAGGTAATATTCCTCAATCCGCAAAGGT
>Ga0153937_1001121_pt1 | contig 10002 bp, 7 predicted proteins | sample TSNY021MetaG_FD_104680 | JGI IMG/M metagenome (GOLD analysis project Ga0153937, IMG submission 104680) | Attine ant fungus gardens microbial communities from New York, USA - TSNY021 MetaG | ecosystem: Host-associated > Fungi > Mycelium > Unclassified | place: USA: New York, Robert Murphy County... | reverse complement strand
TATCAAAAGTTCCACATAAATTGATTACAAAAATAGAAGAAAGACAACCATTGACTTTGTATAAAACAAACAAAAAAATTATTATTGTTGGTGCTGGTCCTTCTGGTTTATTCACTGCCTTACTTTTATTAAAAGCTGGTAATCAAGTTATTATTATTGAACGTGGGGAAGATGTCGATAAAAGAAAAGAATCTGTAGAAAGCTTTTTTGAGACAGCAGTATTAAATCCCGATAGTAATATACAATTTGGCGAAGGTGGAGCTGGTACATTTAGTGATGGTAAACTAACGACTTCAATTAATAATCCATTAATTCAAGATATCTTGGAAATATTTGTATCTGCTGGAGCACCAGAAGAAATATTATATGAAGCAAAACCGCATATTGGAACGGATTATTTAGTAACTGTTGTCAAGAATTTAAGAAAACAAATCATTGATTTAGGCGGTACTATTTTATTCGAGACAAAATTAGTTGATATTGTTATGAATGAAAATAAGTTGAAAGCAATCAAAGTTAAGAATAAAGATACTATATTAGAGGTTTATTTAGATGCCTTAGTGCTAGCAATTGGTCATAGTGCTAGGGATACTTATGAAATGTTATATAAACATAATATTGAAATGCAACAAAAAACATTTGCTGTTGGTGTTCGAATAGAACATCCACAGGATTTCATAAATGTTAGTCAATATGGCGAAAAGTTTAAACATAAATTAGGAGCTGCTGATTATAAATTAGCGTATCACACAAAAGACAATCGTGGGGTATACACGTTTTGTATGTGTCCTGGAGGCTATGTTGTAGCAAGTAGTAGTGAAGAAGGACATCTAGTTGTTAATGGGATGAGTGAATTTGCTAGAGATGGAAAAAATGCAAATAGTGCCATTTTAGTTAATATTTTTCCTAGTGATTTTTCTAGTGATGATCCATTAGAAGGGATTCGGTTTCAACGTGATTTAGAAAGAAAAGCCTTTTTATTAGGAGGCAGTGATTACAGTGCACCAATCTCTTTATTGAAAGATTATATGGAAAATGCATTTAGTGCTAAATTGGAAGATGTAATACCTACATATCGTCCAAGAACTAGATTTGTTAATATAAATCATATATTCCCAGATTTTATTAATACTGCTTTAAAAGAAGGAATAGAATCTTTTAATCGAAAGATTGATGGATTCAATATGGATAATGCAGTCATCACAGGAGTAGAATCAAGAAGTTCATCGCCACTACGAATCGTAAGAGATGAACATTTCGAAACAAATATTAAAGGAGTTTATCCAATTGGAGAAGGGGCAGGATATGCCGGAGGAATTACTTCTAGTTGCTTAGATGGATTGAAATTTGCTCTTGATTTCATGAAAGTGAATAATGATTAGTCAGTAATACTCTATTTATTATGATTGGGATTTGGTTCGTTTTATTGTGTTATGTTAAGCAAACTAAAAGAAGAAATGATTTCCATTTAATTAAGGAATCTTTTTCTTCTTTTTTTGCTATTAATACGTTTGTCATGTTGTAGTAATTCTTAGAAGCAAATAAGAATACTTTTTTAGGGTTTATTCTCATATTTACAATATTTGTAAATATACTTTAACTAAAGGTGGAGAGGTAATTGCAATACAATATTTCAAATTTACATGGAACAAGTTATTTTGATTCAAAAATAATATTAGTATTTCATATCGAGTATTTAAAAGTAATAGAAGAACCCTGCGTATTTATCAATCAACATTTTTTTTATCATGCACTACAATTAAAAGAAAATACATTATCAAATTTATTGATTGATGCTGTGCAAAGTTATTTGCAAGGAAGTACAGCTTTTCCATATGAAGTAATACGTAAAATAATAATAACCAACAATCAAAATTTTGTTTTCAGTGGTTACTTTGATGATTACATTTTCAGTGGTGGAGCACATGGCAATACGATTCGTCATAGTTTTACTTTCTTAGTAAATTGTGGTGAAAGTGTGAATTTATCTATCAGTGATTTTCAAATTGCTCCAGAGAACAAAGAAGAAATCATTGATACTATAATTAAGCAAATACAAGAATCGAATACGGAGGATCAATATTTTTCTAATTACAAGGAGTTATTATTCAAACATTTTAATCAAAAAAATTTTTATGTCGATCACAATGGAATCATCATTTTTTATCAATTATATGAAATTGCTCCATATTCTATGGGCATTCCTATATTTCATATTCCATTTACCAGTTAATTATATTTTCATTTCTATATCTAATTAGTGTGTGAATTTAGCAATATATCTAAACACACACTTTTTTAATGCAACAAGTTATGCTACACTAAAAGAAGATTATAACATCTAGAAAATTAAAGAGGTAGATATGAAAGCTAGAAATATTTCAAAAGTGGTCAATAATAGACCTGAAATTGTAAGAAATAATGAGTCTATTAAGGTAATAAAAGAAAATAAAACAATAGTAAATTATTTTATATTTAATGAATATGAGATTCATTTAAATACAATACCAGCAAACGCGATGCAAGAGTGGCATTATCATTCTTCTATTGAAGAAGTCATTTTAGTCACCAAAGGAATCTTAACTTGCAAGTGCCTAGATGAAGAAAAAATAGTAATAGACACTATTAATATAGGGGATATTGTTAGGGTAAAGAATTCAATACATACGTTTGAAAATACAACAAAACAAGATTGTGAATTTATTGTTTTTCGCTTAGTACTAGACGGGAAGGATAAAAGAAAAGTAATAAAAAATGATAAAAAGATTGTAGAGATAAAAGAGAATGAATAATATAATTTTTTATCAAGCAACTCTAAACGATATTGAATTATTAGTTGATATGAGAGTTAAGGATTTAAAAATGTTTTCAGATAAAATAATAGAAAAAGAAACAATAATTAATATTAGGAGCTTTTTCAAGAGTAAGTTAACAACAAATGAATGTATAACCATTCTAGCTTTCTTAGATCAACAAATAATCGCTACAGGTAGTATTTATTATTATGATGTTATGCCTTCAAATGAGAACCCAACAGGTAAAGTTGGTCAGTTTACGAATATTTGGGTAGATGAGAATTATCGTGGTAAAGGAATAGCAAAATCAATTATTCAACAATTGATGGAAAAAAGCAATTATTTAGTTGGATTGTATTGCCTTAATTCTTCTAAGGAGGCAACGGGTATGTATGAGAAACTAGGATTTTCATACAATGAACACTATATGATATATAAGAATGAAAGGAAGAAAATATGATAGAGTTTAAAGAGATAGATCGAGAAAATTTTTGGAAAGTCATAAATTTAAAAGTAACAAAGGTGCAAAATGACTTTGTTGCAACGAATGCAACATCTATAGCTCAATCAAAGGTACAACCAGAATGTATTCCATATGCAGTTTATTATGATGAAACACTAATTGGTTTTGTTATGTATTGCTTGAATAATAAAGATAATGAATATTGGATTTATAGAATGATGATTGATCAAAAATTTCAAGGTAAAGGATATGGAAAGAAAACATTAGAAAAATTGATTCAATTGATAAAAGAAGAGAATTTATTAAAGCATAAAATATATTTAGATGTTGATGGTAATAATAAAGTTGCTATATCTTTGTATAAGAAGTTAGGTTTTGAATTTGATGGTCGCATCATAGAAAACGAACATGTCATGGTATTAGAATACTAAATATAGTAGTCTTCCAATGTAAAAGAGTAGGTTTTCAACATTTTAAAGCTACTCTTTTTTATGTTGTAGATAGTTGCTATTTAGCTATATTAATTACATATACATCGTTTAATATCTAAACATAGAAATAGTAACACAACATTACTAGACAATCTTTGAATAAGAGTAAATACAATTATTATGAATATTAGGTTTATTTATATAGTTTAAACTGAAAAATAATATTTAATTTTTATATTATTTTTCACGAAAAGACTGTTAATATAAATTATGTTGATAAATTCACAAGAAATTAGTATAAGAAAAAAACTGATGAAAAAAAGTAAACTCTTACATTCTGATTTAAAACGGTTACATTAATTAAAAAACCCCCATATAATCATAATAATTTGAATTCTACAGGTTGCAAAAAAAATAAAAAAATGCTATAGTTAAAAGGTGGAAGATAAAAAAATCACAATATATGAGGAGGAAAGAATATGGCGAAAGCTATCAAGAGTGAATCGAATAAAGTTGAATGGACAGAAGAAATGATTGATCAACATGTTGATGAGTTAGCAAAAAATGGACAAAAAGCTTTAAGTAACTATTTATTATTAAATCAAGAGCGAGTAGACTATATTGTGGCAAAATGTTCTGTTATGGGTCTAGATCAACATGGCGTTTTAGCAGAAGCCGCAGTTAATGAGACAAAAAGAGGAGTATTTGAAGATAAAGCAGTAAAAAATTTATTTGCTTGCGAATATGTAAACTCAAATTTACGTCATTTAAAAACAGTAGGTATCATTAATGAAGATCCCTTATTAGGAATTACTGAAATTGCTGAACCTGTAGGAGTTATTTGTGGTATTATACCAACAACAAACCCTACATCAACGGTTATATTTAAATCATTAATTGCTATTAAAACTAGAAATCCAATTATTTTTTCATTCCATCCTTCTGCCTATGAATGTTCTGTGTTGGCAGCTAAATGTATGAGAGATACAGCAATTGCCGCTGGAGCTCCTGAAAATTGTATTCAATGGTTAGGAATGAAATCAATGTATGCAACATCAGCATTAATGAAACACCCTTCTATTGCTACTATCTTAGCAACTGGTGGAAATGCGATGGTTCGATCTGCTTATTCTTGTGGTAAACCAGCATTAGGAGTTGGGGCAGGAAATGTTCCTTCTTATATTGAGAAAACAGCAGTTATTAAAAGAGCAGTTAATGATATTGTACTATCAAAAGCATTTGATAATGGTATGATTTGTGCTAGTGAGTCAGCTGCTATCATTGATAAGGAAATTTATGATCAAGTAATCAACGAATTTAAAAGATTTCATGTTTATTTCTTAAATAAAGAGGAAAAGAAAAAATTAGAACAATATATGTTCGATACAACAGCTTATTCAGAAACTGTCGATCAAGCACATTTAAATCCAAATGTTGTTGGTATTGCAGCTCCAATAATAGCAAAAGCAGCAGGATTTGAAGTCCCTGAAGATACACAAATTTTATGTGTCGTATGTAAAGAAGTTGGACCGAATGAACCATTAACTAGAGAAAAACTATCTCCTGTATTAGCTATCTTAAAATCAGAATCAACCGATGATGGTATTAAAAAGGCAGAACAGTTTGTAGAGTTCAATGGATTAGGACACTCAGCTGCTATTCATACCGAAGATCATAAAATTGCATTAGAGTTTGGTCAACGTGTAAAGGCAGTACGAATTATAGAAAATGCACCATCTACATTGGGTGGTATTGGTGGAGTTTACAACGCTTTCATTCCATCATTAACATTAGGTTGTGGTTCTTATGGAAATAATTCTGTTTCTAACAATGTTAGTGCATTTAATTTAGTAAATATTAAACGAGTAGGGAGAAGAAATAACAATATGCAATGGGTAAAACTTCCACCAAAGGTTTATTTTGAAAGAAATTCTATTCAATATCTAAGAGACATGAAATCGATGGAAAAAGCAATGATTGTCACTGATAGAGGAATGTATAATTTAGGATATGTTGCGAAAGTTGAAGATGCAATCAAGCGTAGAAGAAATAAAGTAGATTTAGAATTATTCTTTGAAGTTGAACCTGATCCAAGCTTTGAGACAGTAGAAAAAGGGTTGAGAATTATGAATAATTTCCAACCAGACGTTATTATTGCATTAGGTGGGGGTTCTCCAATGGATGCAGCAAAAGTAATGTGGTTGTTATATGAAAACCCTGGTATTGATTTCAATGATATTAAGCAGAAATTCATGGATATTAGAAAACGTGCCTTTAAGTTCCCAGAATTAGGTAAAAGAGCTAGATTGATTTGTATTCCTACAACTTCTGGAACAGGATCTGAGGTAACACCTTTCTCTGTTATTACAGATACAAAAACAAATAAAAAATATCCATTAACTGACTATGCACTAACTCCAACAGTTGCTATTGTCGATCCTGAATTTGCAGTCAGTATGCCTAAAAGCATTGCGGCAGATACTGGTGTCGATGTATTAACACATGCAGTTGAAGCTTATGTTTCTGTTTTAGCTAGTGATTATACTGATGGTTGGGCAAAACAAGCAGTCAAATTGGTATTTGATTATTTAGAAAAATCAGTTAATGAAGGAGATCCAAAAGCTAGAGAAAAAATGCATAATGCTGCGACCATTGCTGGTATGGCATTTGCAAATGCCTTCTTAGGAATGAATCACTCATTAGCACATAAAATTGGTGGAGAATTCCGTGTTCCACATGGACGTACAAATGCTATCCTACTGCCTCATGTTATTCGTTATAATGGACAAATTCCAACTAAGTTAAATATCTGGCCTAAGATTGAACATTATCAAGCAGATGTTAAATATATGGAATTAGCACAATTAATTGGATTACATCCAAAAACACCAGCAGAAGGTGTTGAAATGTTTGCTAAGGCATGTGAGGAATTAATAGCTGCAGTTAGTATTCCAGATAATTTTGCATCTCAAGGTATTAAAGAAGAAAAATGGATGGACAGTATTCATAGAATCGCTATGAATGCATATGAAGATCAATGTTCACCAGCCAATCCTCGTATGCCAATGGTAAAGGATATGGAAAAAATTCTTATTGCTTCTTACTATGGTAAAGCAGGGAAAAAATAATTATTAGCAAAGTGAAGAAATTTAATAGGTAAGTATGTATAGGAATAATCATTGATTTGGGGGAATTTGGATTATTCAATTAGTGTAAACATATAATAAAAAAAGTGCGAGTGCACTTTTTTTTATCTGATATTTAGCAACTATGCATTGTTTTCAACCATAACTTCTGTATCAATATCGTGAAAGAATTTTGATCTAGAGATAACAATTGCAGCAATACCCATGAAGACTGCAGAGAAAATAAAGATACTTCTAGAACCAGTTAAATCCAACATATAACCAAATAGTAATGAATAGATAGCTCTTCCAATAGAAATAGTCGCTGTATTTAATGTAACAGCAGTAGCATAGGCATTTTCATCAACAGAATGCTTTAAATATGATAGATTTCCCACAGTTGAACAAGCAACTGTGATACAATGCAATACAGAAAATAGTAAGAAAATAATATAATTAGGGGCTAACGCATATGCTATATAACGTACTATTAACACTAAGGCATTAATAAAGTAAATTTTCTTATAACCATATTTAGAAAAAGCTTTACCGATAATACCCAATAATAAAATCTCAGGTAAGGCAGTAACAAATGTAAAAATACTCGCACTATTTGCAGCTCCATTTAATGTTGAAACCATATGAATTGCGGCATATCCATTAGCACTATCCATTAGTATACCTGTCAATAATGAAATAGAAGCAATGAATAAAAACTTTTTATTCTTTAATACTAATTTTATACTAGATTCTTTTTTCTCTGTTTCTTTTTCTTCTTCTTCTGTTTCTACTACTTGAATATCTGTTTTAGGAAAGCCAAAAGCCAAGAAAATACATAGAAATAACAATACCATATAGACAGTAAAGATAGGGCTATAGTCATTTGCTTTAACAAAGAAACCAACGGCTAAACTTCCTATTACATAGCCCAATGAACCCATGGAGCGAATAGAACCATAATTAGCATTGTATTTGGATGCATAATTAACCGCCTGAACGTCTGACATAGGAATTGATCCTGAACGACACAATTCTAAGATTACACCAGAAATAATAACTGCCACATAACCAACTTGCATGGAATAATTGAAAGCAGCTATTAATGAAGCACTTAATGAAATCAATAGCAGTAATTTATATTTTTTAGTCTTATCACCGATGACTCCCCAGTAAGGTGCAATTAACACAGAAATAATTAGTGTAGTAAAAGTAAATATACCTAATTGTTTACCAGTTAAACCTAAGTTAGTTTGCAAATATTGATTGATATATGGTAAAAATCCACCCATTGAAGCAAAATAGCATAGATAAAACAAGGAAAAAATCTTAGACTCAAAATTTTTTTTCATGATATTTCTCCTCTTAAAATAGTTGTTACTTTATATTATAGTATAAAAAAGAAAATGCTTACATTTATTTCTGTCTTTGAAAATAATACTTTAAATTCAATGATTTTATCAATATAAAAAATTATTTCTTCCCTCTATTATCCTAAATTTAATACACCTTCCCATAATCGATGTTATACTTATAGTAAGTAATACGTTTAATGTTGTAGTTTTGACAAAGTAAAAAATGAAAAGAGGAGTTGATTAATTATTCCAAAAGTATTTAAGGTCATAATTAAACATATTGCAAACACACGATACTATTGGGCTGTGATGAATTAGTTTAATAGCAAATCTACTAAGTGGTCAAAATTTATTTTTGACCTTTTTATGAGCAATCAAGGAGAATGCAAAATCTAGAATTACTTAGTATCCAGTAAAATGGATGCCTGATTAAGACATCTATCCTATGATTTAGACTTATTCATTTCTAACATAATAAATTTATAATTTTGGTTAATTATTAGTAACTCTCTAATACATATATAAATAAGGAGAGTGATTAAAATAGAACAATTAATTATACCAATTTTAGAACCATATCAAGAAACAATAGTAGTCAGTAGTAGAGTATTAGCTGAACAATTAAATATAAAACATGATGCTATACTTCAAGATTTGAAAAAGATTTCTAGAGAACCAAAGACTACTTCATTATTTATCATGAATGAATATAAAGATAAAAATGAAAGAAAGAAAAAAGAATATTTTTTAACAAAAGACGGTTTCACTTTATATATGTTCAATATTCCAAACCATAAAGAGTTAAAGATAGCATATCTTAAAGCATTCATTCAAAAAGAGAAGGTAACACGCACGAAACAACATGTATCCTCAGTTCCTGATGAAATAACAAAATTAAGACAAAAAGCTAATTATGTTGATAAAATCTTACAAAATAAAAGTTTGCTTTATGTAACACAAATAGCGAAAGATTATGGTATGTCAGGAGCTGCTTTTAATAAGTTACTACATGAACATGGCATTCAATATAAACTAGCAGATCAATGGTTATTATATTCAAATATAGCGAGTAAAGGTTATGTAGGCTCAGAGATATTCAATATTGAGCATAGCGATGGACTTGAAGAAATAAAAATGAATACGAAATGGACTCAAAAAGGGCGATTATTTCTATATGAGGTTTTAAAATCAAAAGGAATATTACCTATTTTAGAGCAAAATCAAAATGATTAGTTAGCATACAAAGTCTTTGATAAAAATAAAAACAAATACTTTGGGGGTGTAGAAAAAATGTTTTATCTACACCCCCAGCAAGCTATTCATCCTAGATGTCAAAAAAGAATTAACATAGCATTATACAGTTAATTCTTCCCATGTTGATAACAGTATAGTTAATTCTTCTTCTTTTTTTAAAATAACTTGTTGTAGGTCATTATATTTAATATAATCTTCGATAACTTCTGGGCTTAGTAATACTTCTTCTAATTCTTTTATTTCTTCTTCTATACTATTAATTTGTTGTTCTAAACGCTCTATTTTTTTTATTTTTTTTCTTTCTAATGATTGCAAACGTTTTTGCTCTTGGTAATCTAATTGATTAGCACTAACTTGATTTACAATAGGAGTATTCTCTTTTTTATGAAATAAATATTCCTGAAACTTATATTCATAAGTAGTAGTACCTTCGCTACTAAATTCAACGATTTTAGTAGCAATTTTATTAATAAAATAGCGGTCATGAGAGATAAACAAAATTGTTCCTTCAAAGAATTCTAATGCATCTTCTAATATTTCTTTTGATTGTATATCTAAGTGGTTTGTAGGCTCATCTAATAT
>Ga0153937_1001106_pt1 | contig 10092 bp, 13 predicted proteins | sample TSNY021MetaG_FD_104680 | JGI IMG/M metagenome (GOLD analysis project Ga0153937, IMG submission 104680) | Attine ant fungus gardens microbial communities from New York, USA - TSNY021 MetaG | ecosystem: Host-associated > Fungi > Mycelium > Unclassified | place: USA: New York, Robert Murphy County... | reverse complement strand
TTTCTTTTATTCTTTCATACATAAACCAAACAACCCCTTATTAATATTTATTTTAATAAGAGGTTTATTATGATTAATTTAATTCATCTAAATTCATTTCAAAGAATTTATTTGGATTTGTTAATTTACCTTCAATATAAACTTCAAAAAGTAACGAATTTGCTTTTGAATCATTTAATTTATTAGCACCACTGATTGCAATAGTATCACCTTGATTTATAATGTCTCCAGCTTTAACTGTTAATTCACCTAAGCTATAGTATACAGTTGAAATTTTAGAATCATGTTCAATGATCACAACATTACCTAATAGTTCATCGGTTTTTACTTCTTTTACTATTCCATCTAATACTGCAATAACATCAAATTGTTCTTCACTTTCATAAAGAACTCCTGTATTTTGCATGTATGTCTTTTCGTAATAGATTAATGAATTTTTTTGTTTCTCTTCATCGTCTGTTTGTTCATAATAATCTTTAGCAATTGTTACGCCTTCGCTTAAATAGGGTTTTATAGCCTTATTTATTTGTTCATTTACGACTGGAGTTGTATCATCATCATTATCTTGAATTGGACTTACAACATACTGATAGTTATCATCTTCTGGAACTTCTTGTTGTAAATTTTGATTTACCAAAAAAGTAATTGTGAATATAATGGCACATACTCCAATATAAATTGATGGTAAAACATATCCTTTTAACTTTCTTTTTTTCATGGTCTCACCTTCCTATCAATAGTTTTTCCACGAAAAAAGAAATTTATACTACATTATTTTGCTTATTTCTATATTTTGATAGTAATGAGTTAGAATTTCTTTATAAGTATATCCAATCTTGGCCATTTCATTTGCTCCATATTGACTCATTCCAACTCCGTGTCCATATCCTTTGGTTGTAATATTAACATTATTATCTATTATTTCTATTTCAAAATCAGTTGATCGAAGACTAAGTAAGAATCTAATTTCGGTACCTGAGAATGTTTTATTATTTATTGTAAGAGTGTTTACTCGATTTGATTCACTTCTATTAATATTTTCTATTGTAATATTAGAACAATCTATATTTAAGGTTTTACAAAATTCTTCAGTATTAATTGTTTTTGTCACTTCAAAATTATTGATTGATTCATTTTCCCATTCCGAACTTACTCCTTCTAGATATGGTTTTGATTCACTAAAAACGGCCTCACTATTTTCAGTATAACCATTACTCATAGAGAAATAGAAAGCTTGAATAATCTCATTTTGAAAAGTTAGTACTTCTCCAGCCGTAGCGTTTACATTTTTTTTGATTTTTTCATAGTAAGTTTCAAAGTTGTTTCCCCATTTTTCTTGCATTTCACTTATCGAAATGTAGACTTGGTTTGTAATATCTGTAACAATATCATAATCTTCTTTGGTTGTATTTTTTTTATACAAAGCATAAGTACGCGATGCTACCGCTTGTGCTTTTAATGCTTCATCATCAAATAGTGCAGGCATCTCAGCACTTATAACACCAATAATATATTCTTCTAGATCTATTTCTTCAATTTGATTTGTAGTAGTATTTTTTACTTTCATAGTAACTTTGATTGGTGTGTTTTCTTCTTCTTCATTATAAAAAAAGTTAGTTTTAGGGATAAAACTAACTTCTATAATTAAACAAATACTTAATATTCCAACAATTGATAGTAATATTTTATTTTTCATGTTTTAGCTCCTTAAAACAATTTTGTTAACGCTAAAAACTCCTCAATAAAATTGGTAACTAAATAACCAATTGATAAACTTAAAAATAATATTAATAATTTACTTTCGATGTCTTTATCTGGTTTTAATATTCTTTTAAAGTCAATACTACTAATTGAATATAAACTTAACATAAAACAGATTATATACAAATATACTTTATAATTCATTCTATTCTCCTGAATCTAATTTTATGATTTTTTCGATTCTTCTTAAATGTCTTTCTTCGGTTGCATATGGCGTAGATAAAAATTTATCGACTATTTTTTTGACTAATTCAAAATCTAAATTAGATCCAAAAGCAATCATATTTGCTCCATTATGGTTGCGACATTTATAAGCATCATCTTCATCTATCACACGAGCACAACGAACACCCTTAAATTTATTTGCAACAATACTCATGCCAATTCCGTTTCCACAAATTAATAAACCTAATGAATCTTTTGTTTTTGAAACTAAATTAGAAACAAGAATTCCATAATCAACATAATCATCATTTTCATTTATTTCATTTTCAATCATTTCAATATCATAAGTGTTTTTTAAGTAGTTATATAATTGTTCTTTCATTTCAATACCACGATGATCTGCACCTAAAAATATTTTCATTGTTTCTTCCTCATTTCTATTTCTTTAAATCTTGGATATAATCCAATATTATTAATTCGATGTGGAGGTAATCCATAGACATCATGTCCTGGGAACTCGTTTCCTTCAATTAAAAAACATTTTTTCTTACCAATGCAAACATCCCAACCGACATATCCTAGTTGCGGAATTTCAAGGGTTGCTTTTTCACAAAGATCTTTTACTTCTTCCCATCTTGGAATTTTAAAACCTTAAATTGGTGTTTTAGTCAATGGATGAACTTCATATAGATTTCCAGCTTTATCAATACCTTGAAATTTTATTTCTCCAGTTTCTAAATCGATTGGAGCCATAATACCACCATGATTGAAGTTATCTACTTTTTCATAATTATTACCAATACGAAGAAATGCTGCTAGTATTTCACCAAGAAGGGTAACCACTCGAATGGTATTAATACTATCTGGGTGAAGATCACTCATTTCTTTTGTTTGAATTGCTACTTCTTCAATTAATAATTGTTGATTTAAAATTAATGTATCATAAAGTTCATGAATATTTTTATCTTTTGTGTCAATTATTTCAATTCCCTTTCCACACATAAGGTTAACAGGTTTGGCAACTATCTTTTGATGTTTTTTGATGAACGTCACTAATTCTTCTTCATTTTTTAATTCTAACCAATCACGATTGATATATTGTGAGAATATTTGATTAAATTGAATCTTACTATTTAAATATTTCATAAATTTAGGATCATTGTATTTTACAATAAAAGAGTTATTGATACCTCTTGTAACAACGGTTTTTCTTTGGTATTTATTCATATCATACATTTCAAACAATTTGTAATCCAAATATCCTGCTTGATATTTTAAGCCACACCAAGTCATATCACAAATAATAAATAGACGATTTTTTCCAGTCTTCTCTTTGATTTCTCTTGCGGTATCTAAGAAAGCTTTGTAACTCATATTTTTTATTCTTCTAAATAAATATTTTATTTTTTTCATATTAATACACCTACCCTGATTATATCATGGAAAATTCTACTTGTGTACTAATGAAGTAATTTCCTCTTGATATAAAAAATTGAGTTTGTATAATTATTTATATTGATATCATAAGTTTAGATGTTATATTTTTATATTATTGGAAAGCCTAACATTCGATAACCTACTTGGAGAAAAGCCGATAAATCGGCTTTTTTTCATAGCTTAAAAATTAAATACTCCTTTACAAAAGTAAAAATTAAAAAAAGCTTATTCAGCTTTCTTATCTTGATTCATGTTATATCTACGATTAAATTTTTCAATGCTTCCTGCTTTTTTACCAGTTCCTTGTTTACCAGTATAGAATGGATGACATTCACTGCAAATTTCTACAGATACTTTATCTCTTGTAGATTCTGCTTCAAATGATGCACCGCATGCACACTTAACAGTAACTTTATGCATTTGAGGATGTAAATTTGCTTTCATTAGATTTTATCTCCTTTCGCCATACCAAATTTTTGGCATAGTTTTTTTAAGTTCTGCAATATTATAACATAAAATTTTAGGGTTGCAACTATTTTGTCGGGAATATTGAAGTTATTTTACCAACAATAAAAACGATTTCATCACATTTTGATGCAGCAATATCTTTTCCTAGTGATTTTCCACCTACAGTTAATGCTGATATTGAAGCATTCATTATTACTGATGTGAGTAAACTTTCCATTCCATAAGTAATAAGTAAGTAACTTCCAATCGCTACTCCTAAGCTACCACTGATGATACCACAAATATCACCAATTACGTCATTACAAATACTTGAAGCTTTCGTTGCATTACGTACTAAACGAATGGATGCTTTTGCCCCTTTAATTTTCTTGGATGCTTTTGCATGAAATGCTGCTTCTTTACTTGAAAGTATTGCAACGCCAATCATATCAAAAATAATACCAATTAATATTACTATTAATAATATGATTAGTAAGATTAAAAAATTAAAGTTAGCCAAATAGGAGGATAGAGCAGTAAATAATCCTGCTAATATTAATGTTATTATAAATATTTTTAATGTCCAGTTTTTCATTTGTTTCCTTTCTTATATAGAAAAAAGCCCTTAGGGACCTTTATTATTTTAAAAAATTCATGGTGATACTATAAATTAACTTTATGGCTTAGGTCGAGTTGATTTTCTCTACTTTCTACCATAGGTTACCCACCGGCGATTTCTCTTTAAAGAAAGCAAATAATCGTTACCGAATTAATTACTCGATTACCACTTAGTCCATACTATAATCTTTATAATACATACACTCTAGAGGTTTTCCCAAACACAAAGGGACAAAGTTTATTCGCTTTTGCAAATAGGTTTTCATAACATTAAGTCGTTAATCCCACATATTCACTCACGACATGTGCTTTTCGTTTATTATGCATGATGATAGGACGGTAATTGTATGCCATTACAATATATCCTAAAATCTTAAATTATATATTCACCCCAACCTGGGCGGATGTAGCAAATATATAAAGTGCTTTCACACAATTAGTAGATTTTTAGCCCTACCTTCGTTTTGTTTTTGTGACTAGAATAATGCACCACGAGTAAATTATATCAAATTTAATGGTTTTCGTCAAATTTTAGCTTTGAATACTAGCAATTATCTTCTCGCTAATATATTTTTGACCTCGATAATTTAAATAATTTTTGTTTTGATCAAAGAAATATTCTGAATTTTCAATAACTTCTTCGACAGAAATAAAATTAATATTATATTTAGAGGAAATATGTTCTAATTCATTATTTATATCAGTGATTTCTCTATCAGTTATATTATATGATTTATACAGACCAATTAAGTAGACTTTTTTATCATTATATTTTCTTATTTCCTTTAAAAGACTATTCATATTACTTAAATAATCTAAAATAAAATTTTGATCCAAAGTATTCTTTAATGATTCCGCACCAAGTTCATCTATTCCTATTGCAATTGTTGTAATAGAAGCTTTTGAAAGCGTATTTTGAATTGTATAATCTGTGTCAGGTACTTTCACATTATTAATAAGTTTCATTAGTAATTTAAATGAAGTTTCTCCCTTTACTGCAAAAGTATTATTATATTCATGAAGATGATTTTCTTTTTCTAAATAATCTCTTAGATAGTCATTGTAGTTATAACCTTCGATATTATAAGCAGTCATGCCAGTTGCTAAGCTATCTCCTAGTGCAAATAAATGTACTTCTTCGTTTCTACAAAACTTATAAATTAAGAAGGTTGAGATGATCCCAACCAATATGATTAAAAATATTTTTTTTGCCATTTTGCTCCCTCAAATAAAAAAATAATAAATTTCTCTATTATTTTATATGTCTTCAGTTCTTATTTTAGCACCAACATTAATTAGTTTTTGTTCAATGTTTTCATATCCTCTTAAGATATGATCTATTTCTGTGATTTCAGTAGTACCTTCCGCAATTAATCCTGCTACGATTAATGAGGCCCCTGCTCTTAAATCTGTTGCTACTACTTTTTGACCTTTTAATTTAGTTGGCCCTTCGATAAAAGCAATTTGACCATCAACATGAATATTTGCTCCCATATTATTTAAATATAGACATTGACCCATTCTATTTTGATGAATAGTTTCTTCTAAAAACGATTTTCCTGTTGCTTGGGTCATTAATACTGAAAATGGTTGCGCCATATCAGTAACAAATCCAGGATAAACTAATGTTTTTACATTTACTGCTTTAATATAATCTGGTTTAGAAACAGTAATATCTTTTTTTCCAATAACTAAATTAACTCCGGCTTCTTCTAATTTATCTGTTAATCCTTCTAAATGTTCTGGAATTATGTTGTCGATTTTAATAGGATCGCCGATTAAAGCTCCTAATGTTAAATATGTAGCTGCTTCGATACGATCAGGAATAACTTCGATAATTGCACTTCCTAAGTGATCTACACCTTCAATTGTAATTTTATTTGTTCCAGCTCCAATTATTTTGGCTCCCATGTTATTTAAAAATGTAGCAACATTAACTACTTCTGGTTCTTTAGCAGCATTATTAATGGTGGTAATTCCTTTTGCCTTTACTGCTGCAAACATTAAATTTTTTGTTGCACCAACGCTCGGAAAATCTAAAAAAATTGGTGTTCCAATTAATTCTTCAGCTGTAATCGTAAATTTATCGTCTTCCATCAAGATGGTGGCTCCAAGGCTTTCAAATCCTTTTAAATGAAAATCTATTTGTCTAGCACCTATATTACATCCTCCCGGGTAATATACTTCTACTTTTTTAAATTTGCTTAAAAGTACTCCCATAAAATAATAGGATGCTCTTAGCTTAGATGATAATTCAGAGGGAATACATTTATTTTTACAATCTCTTGAATCAATTGTTAAAGTATCTTCAGATTCTTTTACTGTACAATTTAGTAATTTTATAATATCAACAAGTGCACCTTTATCAGATATATTAGGAACATTTAAAATAGTAGTAATTTCATCAGATAAAATGGCAGCGGGAATTAAAGCAACGGCACTGTTTTTAGCACCAGATATTTTAATTGTTCCACTTAGTAATTGATTGCCTTCGATTACTATTTTTTTCATAAGATCAGTCCTTTTGTAACTCTTTATAAATATATAAGAATTATTTCTTTTTGTAAAGCTTTTTTAAAATATATGAAAAATCGCAATGATTATTAATAAGGCAGCACCAATTTTTGTTGCCTGTTTTCCTAGTCTATTGCTGACATATTTGCCTATTGTAAGGCCTGCGAATGTAAATGTAAAGCTAAAGATGGAAAACATAGAAATTGCTAGAATTATATTTGATGTTATTGTACCTAAGGCAATACCAGTTGAAAAGGAATCGATTGAGACCCCAAAAGCAAAGAAAAAGATTTCAATTAGATTTAAGTTAAATTTATTTTCTGCTTCCTTTTTACTTTCTATTAACATATTAATTGCTAGTATTATAAGGATAATTGAAAAAATAAATCTTCCGTTTAAAGAAAATATTTGGGTTATTCTAAATCCTAATGCCAAACCAATTAAAGGCATGATAAAGTGCATAATTCCTACTGTAAGAGATAAAATAATTGTTTTTTTATTTCCAATATCATTGGTTCCAATAGCTAAAGACATGGAAAAGGCATCCATTGATAAGGCAATCGCAATGAACAGTATTGCTAAGATATCTTTCAAGAAAAAAACCTCCTAAGAAAATTTATTCCTTTAAGAGGTTTTTATTACATGTATTTATCGATAATATTTTTAATAAAGAACTGATAATCAACATCTTCTAGATTACTTTTTTGAATATCTAGTCGACAAAGTGGAGGAAACATAACACACCACCAATTTTCTCCGACTCCTTTTCCTAGTGTAATGACTAAAGATTCGTAATTACCTTCTAAATAAGAGACTCCTTTGTACAATTTTTCCGGAAAATAATTCTCTCCAAAATTAATTTTATAATCGACATTATAATTTTTAATAATACTTTCGATTTCAGGAATTGAAGCTTGAATAATCAATCTAGCATCTTCAATATTTGTTGTTTCAATTAATAAATTATTTACATAAGAATCTACTTCATCTTTTATACTTAATTTTAAATTTTGATCACTTTGATCATTACTGTTTGCAATTACTCTAAAACGAATGGCTTCATTTGGAATTAAAATCGTTTCTTGATCACCATTTCTAAAACTAATAAAGATAAATATTAAAAATATTACTATAACTAATTTTTTCATGTTATCACCTGATTAGTTTATGTAAAAGTTTTTATATTTTTATGCAAAAAAAAGAAAAAATCTTATTTTATAAATAAAAATCGATTTTTTCCGGTTAAGTCTTTTTCTATTAATATTTCTTTATGTGGATATAATTTTTCAGCATATTCTTTTAAAATGGTTCCTTGTTGATAACCTATTTCAAAAGCAATCAATTTTGAGTTTTTATCTTTTAATTCGGTTAGAATTTTTTTATAGAAAATAAGACCGTTTTCCCTTGCAAATATTGCATTTTGAGGCTCGTATTTAGTTTCTGGATCTACAATTTCAAATTGATCAACATAGGGTGGATTACTAATTACTATGTCATAATTGCATTCCGGGAAATGCTTTAGAATATCCATTTTTATGGTGTTAATAACTACGTTGTTTTTGATTGCATTTTCTTTTGTTACCTCTAAAGCTTTAGTACTTATATCTAAAGCGGTTACTTGTAATGTTGATATTGCTTTTTTCAAAGCAATACTGATGGCACCACTTCCACAGCCTATATCCAATACACTAGCATTATTTAAATTAAGTTTTTTTATATACTTAATTATTTTTTCGACTAAATATTCGGTTTCAAATCTTGGGATTAACACATTTTCATTCACATTTAATTCTACGTTATAAAAATCTACAGTACCAATTAAATATTGAATTGGATAATTATTTTCTATTTTTTTTAAGACATCCCCAAAATCTTCTTTATATTTTTCTTTTAAAAGTTTATAGTCTAATTCAGTCATTTTAGACATTATTCACCTGCTAATTTACGTTTTAAATCCTCGGTGATAAGAGCTTCAACGATTGTTTCTACTTCACCTTCCATCACACGATCAAGATTCATTACTGATAAATTGATACGATGATCAGTGACGCGATTTTGAGGATAATTATAAGTTCTAATTTTTTCAGAACGATCTCCTGTTCCTATCTTACTTTTTCTAATATTTCCTACTTTACTTTCTTTTTCTGCTTGAACATTTTCATAAAGTCTAACACGCAAGATTTTCATGGCTTTATCTTTATTTTTAACTTGGCTTCGTTCGTTTTGACATGTTACTACTGTGTTTGTTGGTAAATGGGTAATTCGAACTGCTGAATTGGTAGTATTTACTGATTGCCCTCCAGCTCCACTTGAATGATAAACATCAATTTTTAAGTCTGCTTCTTTAATTTCTATATCAATATCTTCTATTTCTGGCATTACTAAGACAGTTGCAGTCGAAGTATGAACTCTTCCTTGTGTTTCTGTTGCCGGTACTCTTTGAACTCGATGTGAACCACTTTCATATTTTAATTTTGAGTAGACGTTTTCTCCTTTGATCATACATTCAACTTGAGAAAAGCCTCCGCTAGTTCCTGTTATTTCATTAATAATCTCGATTTTCCAACCGTTTTTTTCAGCATAATAAGTATACATTCTTAAAAGATCTCCAGCAAAAATATTTGCTTCGTCTCCGCCTGCTGCTCCTCTGATTTCCATGATGACATTTTTTCCATCGTTCTCATCTTTTGGTACCAATAAAATTTCAATTTCATTCAGTAATTTTTCTACTATTTCTTGATTTTCAAAAATTTCTAACTCAGCAAATTCTTTTAGTTCAGGGTCATTTAGTAAAGTTTTTGCTTCTTCTATTTGTAATTTTGTAGTTTTTAATTCATTATATTTTTCTACTGTTTCTCTTAAATCACTTTGTTCTTTTGATAATTCTTTTATTTGATTAAAATCGCTTGTAATTTCAGGATCCATTAAAAGTTGATTTAATTCTTCATATCTTTTTACGATTGTTTCTAAACGTTCTTCCATGTTTCTTCACTCTTTCTTAAAATATTTATTATAAATGAAAAAAGAAAGAATTACTATTCTTCTTCTTCATCAGAAATAATTACTAAATCTTTTAAATCATCATCACTATCATCTGTTTCTTCTTCATCATAGAAAATATTATCTTCTTTTTCTTCTTCTTCGGTATCT
>Ga0153937_1001094_pt1 | contig 10131 bp, 7 predicted proteins | sample TSNY021MetaG_FD_104680 | JGI IMG/M metagenome (GOLD analysis project Ga0153937, IMG submission 104680) | Attine ant fungus gardens microbial communities from New York, USA - TSNY021 MetaG | ecosystem: Host-associated > Fungi > Mycelium > Unclassified | place: USA: New York, Robert Murphy County... | reverse complement strand
TAGATCTGGGAATCGCTGGTTATACCAGCATGCAATTAGTGGACGGCAACCAGCTGTATGGTTCCGGCTGGATTACAGAAACGCTGGAAAATCTGGGCGAATACGATTTCTAAAACGCATTATGGGGCTGTGCGGCGGAGATCAACTCTCTCTGCCGCATAGTTTGAAACCGGAGAACGGACTCAATACCGGGAAAATGATAAACAAAATTATTTGTTTGGGGAGGATACAAGTAAATGCTGGATTATATCCTCAGAGCAACGGACATTGAAAAGCACTTTGTTGGTGTTAAGGCGCTCAACAAGGTTCACATAGAAATCCGGAAAGGGGAAATACACTGCCTTGCAGGTGAGAACGGAAGCGGGAAATCCACACTGATCAAGGTGATTTCCGGTGTGCACAAATCCGACGGCGGTGTACTGGAGATCTGCGGAAAGCAGGTTTCGCAGCTTTCGCCCAAGGAGGCGATGCGCAGCGGAATTCAGGTGATTTATCAGGATTTCTCCATATTTCCCGGGTTGACCGTCAAAGAGAATATCGTCTTCTACTACCAGACCGCTACAGGCGCCAAATGGATCAATTGGAAAATGATCAGGGGAAAAGCGATGGAGACGATGGCGCTCATCGGCCTTCATCTGGATCCCGACGAACTGGTGGAAAATCTGTCCGTCGCTGACAAACAGATGATCGCCATCGCGCGTGCATTGGTGAACGACGCGAAGTTGATTATCATGGATGAGCCCACCACCGCGCTGACACACAGGGAAGTGCAAAACCTGTTCAGGGTCATTAAAGGGTTACAGGAACGGGGAATTGCAATCCTGTTTGTGAGCCATAAAATCGACGAGGTGTTCAGTATTTCGGAACGGTTTACGATTCTGAGAAACGGTGAAAATGTGGTGACGGGGGACACCAGTGAGTTGAATCGCGAGAACTTTACCAGTTATATGACGGGCCGCCAGTTTGAGCGGGATTCCTATGTCCGTGACGTTACGGACAACGCTGTAGCGATGGAGGTTAGGAACCTGTCGCTGAAGAATGGGTTTGAAGATATATCTTTTCAGGTGCGCAAAGGCGAGATTTTATGCATTGTCGGCTTGCTTGGTTCCGGCCGGACAGAACTGGCGCTTTCTCTGTTCGGGATTCGGCCGGCAGATAAGGGCAGCATCACTGTAAATGAAAAAACGCACGCGATTCGCTCGGTCAATGCCGCGATGGCGGCGGGGATCGGTTACCTACCGGAGGACCGGCTGACTGAGGGGCTGTTTCTTCTACGTTCCATTGCGGATAATATCATCGTATCCGAACTGGACGCACTGACAAAAGGTCCCGGGATACTGGATGAGAAGCAATGCACTGCGGAAGTCGAGCGTTGGGGCAAAGAGCTTGCCATCGCGACCCCGAACTACGGCAATGCTGTGCAAACATTGTCGGGGGGAAATCAACAGCGTGTCGTGCTGGCCAAATGGCTGGCAAGAGATATGGAAGTATTGATTTTAAACGGGCCTACGGTGGGCGTGGATATTGGCTCGAAGCACGATATCTACCACATCCTTGAAAAGCTTGCCGCACAGGATAAGGCGATCATCGTGATTTCCGACGACCTGCCGGAGGTGATGATGCTTTGCAATCATGTAATGGTTATGAAAGACGGCCGATTTATCGGTGACTTTGACATCGGAAATATCACGGCCGAAAAGATTGCCGTTATGGTGGCGGGCGGCGAGAAGTACGAAACCATGGAGGACTGAGCATGAAACGACTGGTGAAAATGAACGAAACCTACGTCTTTGTGGTTTTGGCGCTGCTGTGCTTATTGGTACAAGCCCGCAGCGGTCAGTTCTTCAGGGTATATAACCTCATCGACCTGTTGGTGGCGTTGATCGTGCCGGCAATGTTTGCACTCAACACACACGTGGTCATCGCCTCGGGGGGAATTGATGTTTCATTTCCATGTATCGCGTCATTCTGTATGTACGTGGTGACAAGAATTTTGCAAATGATTGAGTACCAGGGCAGCGTGGTCCTGGCGTTTGTGATGGCGGCGGTGATCGGCGCAATCATGGGTGCGCTCAACGGCTGGTTGATTGCGAGCTTCAGGTTACCGCCATTGATTGTGACTCTTGGAACGCAAAGCCTGTTTACCGGGGTACTGATGGGCGTGCTGGAGGCGATTGAGATCAGCGGAAGCAAGCTGCCGTCCTGTATCACATCTTTCGGACTACAGCGGCTGTATGAGACGGTAAATCCGGAAAACAATATCATAACATATATTCCCACATCACTTCTGATTTTGGTCGGCGCTGTCATTGTGACATATGTAATTCTAAAACATACGATGTTCGGACGTTCAATCTTCGCCGTGGGCAACGATGAAAATGCCGCATTGCGCGCGGGAATTCCGGTCAAACGCATCAAAATAGCCGTATACTGCTACGCCGGCCTGGTCGCCGGAGTGGCAGGCATTGTCCGTATGTGTATCACCAAGTTCTGCCATCCAACAAACCTGACCGGTATCGAGATGGAAGTTATTGCAGCTGTAGTGCTTGGGGGTACCAGCATAGCGGGCGGTAAAGGCTCCATTACCGGCGCCATGCTTGGAATCGCGCTGATCACCGTCATGTCCAACAGCCTGCTGTTGCTGGGGATCCCGGTGCAGTGGCAGACATTCTGTACCGGCATCCTGATTATATTCGGCACGGGGCTCTCGGCGTATCAGGCGATGCGTGCCGGCAAAAAGCTGATGAGAAGAACGAAAATCCAACCGGCGGAAAAGCCGGCAGCGGAGGGAGGACAGACAGCATGAAATTAAAACGAATCAAAAGCTTTGTGCTGGACGACAAAAACTTCCTCGGGCTGCTGGGAATGATGCTGGTATTGCTTATTGTTATCAGTATCATTCGGCCTGCCAAATTCTATACCTCCAATAATCTGGTGTCCATGCTTTCACAATTTCCACAATACGGTATCATGAGCCTCGGCGTGATGATCGCGATGATTGCGGGCGGTATCGACCTGTCGGTTGTTGGCCTCGCAAACCTTGCAACCATCAGCGCGGCGCTGATCCTCCAGGCAATGATTCCGGAAAGCGCGTCGTCGTTGCAGGCGGCCGGTGCGATTATACTTGCAATCGCTGCGGCTCTTCTGATTGGCCTTGTTGGGGGTATGATGAACGGTCTTCTGGTTTCAATGCTCAATGTTCCGGCAATCCTTGCAACATTGGGTACGTTTCAGGCATATACAGGCATCTGTCTGGTGCTCACAGGCGGAAACATCATCAGCCGTTTGCCATCACAATTTGGCGATGCAATGGGGGTCAAGGTGCTGGGCGTGATACCACTGCCAATTGTGATCTTCGCGGTGTGCGTGCTTGCAATGTGGATACTTCTGAGCAAATCCGCATTCGGGAAAAAGGTCTATATGATCGGCACCAACCGACGGGCCGCTACCTACAGCGGCCTGAATGTAAAGGGTGTGATAACCGCCGCGTACATGGTCTCAGGTGTTCTCGCCGCGATCGGCGGTCTTGTGATGATGGGACGTATGAACTCCGCCAAGGCCGACTATGGAAGCTCCTATACGATGCAATGTATCTTGATCGTCGTGCTGGGCGGCGTGGACCCTGCCGGCGGATCCGGAAAGCTCAAAGGTGTCGTCACAGCCATTCTGATCTTACAGGTAATCTCATCCGGTCTCAACATGTTTTCACAGATCAATAACTTTTACAAGCAGCTTGTCTGGGGAGTGGTGCTATTGTCCGTTATGGTCATCAAGTATCTGGCTGCAACCGGCCGCCCAAGCCGGCAAATCCGGTGAAACAACAGTAGGGTTTTCATGCAGGGAAAAGGAGGTCTATGATGCGTTACGCCGCTCATCTGGCAAATGACAGAATTTCAACAGGCGCAATCTTTGAAAGGCAGCTCGTCTACCGGAGCCGCCGTGTGGACAGTTTGCGGGAAGCCATCATGAACGCGGTGCCGGAAATTGCCTCGGACCGCGCGGCTCTTGTTACCGAGAGCTATATGCGGACCGAAGCGGAGTATATCGAGCTGCAGCGCGCCAAGGCGATGCTGCACACGCTCCGGCACTTGGCCATCGAGATTCGCGGCGGGGAGCTCATCGTCGGCGAGGTTGGCAACCGCTTTCGCTGCGCGCAGATTTACCCCGAATTTGATATCGGTTGGGTGATTGAGGAGTTGGACGGAAATCCCATGCGATTTGAGGACCGTCCCGGAGACAAATACCATATCAACGCGGAGGACGAGGAAGCCCTGCGCCGGATTGCGCCCTATTGGAAAGGGAAAAGCCATTACGACCGTGTGAAAGCGCGGATGCCGCGCGAGGCGTGGGCGGCCTATGAATCCGGCGTTATTAGTTCGCAGTTTCTGATGATAAGCGGCGAGGGACATGTTGTGGTCAACCTGAAGCGGGTGCTGCGGGAAGGACTCTTATCCTTTCAGGCGCGTGCGCAGGCGGCGCTCGACGCGTTGGATTTGGCGCAGCCCGAAGACATGCGCAAGCAGCCGTTTCTGGAATCCGTGCTGCTCTGCTGCGACGCGGTGGAGACATTTGCGAACCGATATGCGGACCTGGCGGCGGAAAGGGCGCGGGAGGAGCCGGATCCCATCCGCAAGGCGGAGCTGAAGAAAATCGCCGCCGTGTGCCGCCATGTTCCTGCCTATCCGGCGCGCGACCTGCACGAGGCGATCCAGTGTGTGTATTTCATCAACACGATTATGCAGATTGAAAACAACGGGCAGGCCGTGTCTTTCGGGCGTTTGGATCAAACGCTGTATCCCTATTATAAGAAAGCGTTGGAGTCCGGTATGGATGACGCGGACGTGCTGGAACTGCTGGGCTGTTTTTATGTCAAGCTGTACCAGCTGTGTAAGATTACGCCTTGGGCCAACACGCGCTCCTTTCTGGGATACATCACAACGCCCAATATTACGGTCGGCGGGCAGGACAAAAACGGCAGGGACTGTGCCAACGAGATGACCTACCTGATCCTGAAAGCGCAGGCGATGATCAAGCTCAAGGACCCGTCCATTTCCGCGCGCTACCATGACAAGGCATCCAACCGCTATATGAACGCCCTGTTGGACATCAACAAATTGGGCGGTGGGCAGCCCGCGTACTACAGTGACGAGACCTATGTCCCGGCGCTGATGAACCGTGGAATCGCGTGGGAAGACGCGGTGGAGTATTCTATCGTCGGTTGTGCGGAGGCCATTGTCGAGGGAAAACAGAGTACGCGACCAAACGGCGCGGCGTTCATCAACTTCGGCAAAATTTTGGAGCTCGCCCTCAACGAGGGCGTGGATCCAGAAACAGGATTGTGCCTGCACAAGGGGAAAGGCAGCCTGCCTGCATTCCGAAGCTACGAAGAACTGTATGAAGCGGTCCAGGATCAGCTTGCTTACTATATCCGCCAGCATGTGGTAAACGACAACCTGATCGACTTTGCAACGGAGGAAGGGATCGCCGACCCGTTTGTTTCCCTGCTTATCGACGACTGCATCGACCGGGGCAAAACCGTCAAGCAGGGTGGCGCGATCTACGACTATTGCGGCCCGCTGTATGTCGGCGTAGCCAATATCGGCAATTCATTGGCGGCGCTCAAAAAAGTGGTTTTTGAGGACAAACTGCTTACAGCGGGACAAGTGGCGCACGCCCTTGCGACCAATTATGAAGATATTACAACCGATCCGACCGGTCCCGCAATCCGTAAAATGCTGCTGGACGCGCCCAAATACGGCAATGACGACGACTATGTCGACAGCATTATGACCGAGTATTTCCGCTTTGTCTGCGAGGAGACATTGAAATACCGGACCACCCGGCATGGCCGCGGGCCGATCGGAGGCATCTGGCAGCCGTCCACCAGCTCGGTTTCCTCCAACGTCCCCATGGGTGAGTTTGTCGGCGCAACACCCGACGGGCGCGGCAGAGGAGAGGCGTTGAGCGATACGACCTCCCCGATGCACGGTACCGATGTCAACGGGCCGACGGCGGCGCTCAAATCGGTCGGGAAGCTGCCCAATGTGCTGGTGTCGGGCGGGCAACTGCTCAACCTGCGTATCGACCCGGCTTCCGTGGAAACGGCGGAGGGACGGGAACGGCTGATATCGCTGCTACGGACATTCCTGGGCGACCTCAAGGGCATGCACATCCAATTTAACATGATGAGCAGGAATATGCTGTTGGACGCGCAGAAGCATCCGGAGAACTACAAGGACCTTCTTGTGCGGGTCGCGGGCTACAGTGCGCAATTCACGCCAATTGACAAGGCGTTGCAGGACGATATCATCGCACGCACCGAACATAGCGTATAAATGCGGGAGATTGCGATGAACCCTGAACTGAAAGGGATTGTGTTTAATATTGAAAGGTACCATGTGCACGACGGGGCGGGCATCCGAACGATGGTCTTCCTGAAAGGGTGCCCTCTTGACTGCCCCTGGTGCTGCAACCCCGAATCGAGCCGCACTCCACCAGAGGCCAGTGTGAAGTACAACCTTTGCACAGGATGCGGGAGCTGTGCGGCTCTTTGCCCGCAGCAGGCTGTGCGGATGGACGGGAACAGACCCGTGATCGATCGCAAACGCTGCGCGGCCTGTGGGGCATGTGTGAGATTTTGCCTTGCGGGCGCGCGTGAGATTTACGGAGAGTGGATGACTCCCCGGCAGGTACTTGAAAAGGTACGCGGCGACGAAGCGTTCTTTCGGCGTTCCGGCGGCGGGATCACGTTTTCCGGGGGGGAACCCTGCATGCAGGCCGAGTTTGTGCGCGAATGCATGCGGCTTTGCCGACTGGAAGGATTTGATGTCAACCTGGAAACCTGCGGGGCCGTGGAGTATGGGGTGTTGCACCGGACAGTCGAGCTCGCTTCGCTTGTTCTGTATGACGTAAAAACTTTTGACGCAGAGACGTTTGGCCGGTTTTCCCCCGTTCCGCTCGCTCAGGTGCTGAACAATCTGGAGCAGCTGGCGGCAGACGGGAAACGTATACGGATCCGCTGCCCGGTCATACCCGGCTTCAACAATACGAAGACATTTGTAGACAGTGTGATAGAAATTGCCAAGCGGACTGGCGTGAGCCGGGTGGACCTGTTGCCGCTTCACCATCTGGGAAGCTACAAATACGGCGCGCTGGGCCGTACTTATGCCATGCAGTATGTCCCGGCCCTGGCGCGGGAGGCGGTTGCACCGCTGCGTGACCGGATCCTCCGGGCAGGGCTGGAATCGGTAATTGGAGGGTGAGCAGATGCAGAATACCTATGTGATGGGGATCGACGTTGGGACCGGCGGTGCTCGTGTTGGGATTTTTGACCTGACGGGCAACGCCGTAGCAATGGCCGAGCGGTCTTTCCCGTTGTATACGCCCTGTAACGGTTGGGCGGAGCAACAGCCGGACGACTGGTGGCAGGCGATTTGCGCCGCGTCCCGGGCGGCAGTGGAGCAGAGCGGACTTGTGCCGGAATCCATTATCGGAATCAGCGTAGACGCGACCTGCTGCACTGTGGTGGCGGCGAACGAGGACTACACGCCGCTGCGCCCCGCCATTATGTGGATGGATCTTCGCGCGTCGGAACAGGCGGAGCGGATCGCGGCGCTGGACGACCCCGCGTTGCGCTACTGCGGCCACGGGAGGCTTTCCGCGGAATGGATGCCCTGCAAGGCGCTGTGGCTCAAGGAAAACGAACCGGACTGCTACCGCAGGGCGGCGCGGATTGTGGAAAGCGTTGACTGGATCACACACCGCATGACCGGGGCTGAAACACTCAGCCTTAACAATGTGTCCGTACGATGGTTTTATGATAACAGCCGGGGTGGCTGGCCGGTAAGCTTGTATGAGAAAGCCGGATTGAGAGACCTGTTTGAAAAATTCCCAAAAGACGTGCTGCCCATGGGCGCGCCGGTGGGCGGCCTGATGGGAGAGGCGGCCCGACAGATGGGTCTGCGTGAGGGGATCACAGTTGCCGAGGGCGGCGCGGACGCGCATACGGGTGTAATCGGGCTGAATGTAACGCAGCCGGGCCGCATGGCCCTGATTACCGGGACATCGCACCTGCACCTGGGCCTTGCTTCCGGAGAAATCCATGCAAAGGGTCTGCTGGGGTCATTCGCGGACGCGATTGTGCCGGGCCTGCACCTTGTGGAATGCGGGCAGATTTCCAGCGGTTCGGTGATTAACTGGGTAAAAAACCTCGTTGCATCCGAGACTGATGCGGGGCGCTATCCGGACAGTCAGGCCGTATATGCCATGCTCAACAGCAAAGCGGCAAAACTGCCGCCCGGTTCCGAAGGGCTTGTGATGACCGATTATTTTCAGGGGAACCGCACGCCATATACAGACGCGAATGTCCGCGCAATGATCTACGGTCTTGGACTGCGGCATGGGCCAGAGCATATCTACCGCGCCGCCATTGAGGGAGTCTGCTACGGAACCGAACAGATCCTGCGATTGTACGATACGCTGGGCTACCGGCCACAGGAGGTGTACATCAGCGGCGGCGCCAGCAACAGCCGCCTGTGGATGCAGATCCACGCTGACGTGAGCAACCTTCCCATTTACGTGCCCAAACAACGCGAAGCGCCGTGCCTGGGTTCCGCGATTCTGGGCGCCGTGGGAGCGGGAGTCTATGGGGGTATTGCGGAGGCGGCGCAGAATATGGTCACTTTTGCGGATCGGATCGACCCTGATCCGGCCGCGCACGGGGAATACGCTTTTTATGTGGAGAAATATATCGAGAGCTACGGGCTTATGAAAGACTGGATGCACAGCATCACAAAGCGGGCGGTACGGTGAATGAAAAAACCTGGGAAGAAAATGAAGATTTGCGGGTCTATACTCGCTGCCGATTACACGAGACTCGGAGATGAGATTCGGGAAGCGGAGAAAGCGGGCGTGGACGGGCTGCACTTGGATGTCATGGACGGGCATTTTGTACGCGATATCGCGTTCGGTTTCGGTTTTGCCAGGGCAATCCGCAAGCTGACCAATCTGGAGCTCAACGTGCACCTCATGGTTGCCCAGCCTGAACAATATCTGGCGCAGTATGCATCGGAAAGCATCGACCTGATCTTTGTGCACGTTGAAACCTGCAAGGATATGGAACATGCGATCCGCACGGTCCGATCTTACGGATGTAAGATCGGTGTGGCGCTGAATTTTGACACAGACGTATCTGCAATTGCACCGGTGTTGGATCAAGTGGATGCGATACTGGTCATCTCGGTGGTCACAGGTATCGGTGGCCAGGATTTCAACAAGGAAGCTGTGAGAAAGATTCGCCATATCCGGCAGATGGACACTTGCCGGGATTCAATAGAAATCTATGTGGACGGCGGTGTCAACGCCGGGAATATGAGCTGCATCTCCGACGCTGGCGCAACCTGCGCTATTGTGGGGACCGCGCTGTTTGGCACAGACCACAGCTATCATGCCGCGTTGCGGACTCTGCGGGAAGCGGTTGGCTAATTGAAAAATGGGAGGGCAAATCAATGGTGTTAAAAATCGACGAACTGTTGAAGCTATATGGCGACATGTACCTGATCCGCGCCTTTGAGGAAAAAGTGGATGAACTCATCTCGTTGGCCAAAATTACCGGCACCACGCACCTGGGAATCGGCCAGGAAGCGGTTATGGCGGCCGCAAACCATGCGATCCGGGAGATGGATTACATATCCGTGACGCACCGCGACCATGGTTTTACCCTGCTGAAAGGTGGGAACATCAACGGGATGATGGCAGAGCTGCACGGCCGCGAAACCGGGTTGTGCAAGGGACGGGGCGGATCATCGCACATGATGGACCTGGAACACCGCAACATGGGTGCGAACGGAATCATCGGCGCCTGTGTGCCGCTTGCCGCGGGAATGGCGCTGGCCCTGCAGATGCGGAAATCGGAGGATATCATTCTTTGCACGCTGGGGGACGGTACGCTCAATGAAGGCGCCTGCCATGAGGGATTTAACTTGGCCGCCGTTTGGAAGCTGCCGGTCGTCTACCTGTGCGAGAACAACCAGTACGCCATGTCAACGCCGGTATCCGAGGCGTTTGCAATTGAGGATCTATCCGTGCGGGCACAGGCTTACGGCTTTCCGGGCGTGCGCGTCGATGGCAACG
>Ga0153937_1001085_pt1 | contig 10210 bp, 10 predicted proteins | sample TSNY021MetaG_FD_104680 | JGI IMG/M metagenome (GOLD analysis project Ga0153937, IMG submission 104680) | Attine ant fungus gardens microbial communities from New York, USA - TSNY021 MetaG | ecosystem: Host-associated > Fungi > Mycelium > Unclassified | place: USA: New York, Robert Murphy County... | reverse complement strand
GGACGTTGAGAATTTCGGCCATGGAATTGAAGTTAGCCACTCGAGCTACATAGTGTATCTAAGTGGAGTTGTGATTGAAAAGAGATGAGAGGGCGTACATACTGATGACACCATTTTCCTCTCCTCGGTCCCAGACTGCATGGTCTCAATCTTTTTCTTCAGGTCGGCTGAATCACCTACTTTATGCTGGTCATTGTCATCCAGCTCACTCGTGGCACTGTTATTGGCGGAACTAAATGTAGTTGAGTTACTAGCACCTCTTTGAAGGGCCGACAATTCGCGTTGAATAGCTGCGAGTTGTTGACGCAAAAACTCTTTATGTTGCTTGGACAGGGACTCGTCTACGGCGGAAGCTATTTTATTTCACACCTCAGATGTAGAGGCCTCCTTGAGAAATATGTCAGCTGCAAGGGACAAACGAGCCTTGACATCTGGGGTGCTGAGCACGGCTAAACGGACGGTGTGAGAAAAGGAGAAAGGGGTGACAAAGAATGAAACCAACCGAATTTGTCGTTGTAGGACGTCGGGAGCAAAATCGCTGGTGGCTGTACAGTGAGCAGAACTACATCTGCCTTACGTGGGAATTTCTGTTCACAGGAATTAGCATTTTTGTCTGATACAATGTACCTGGAGGAGCACGTCTCATTCAACCTCTGACCGATCTTGATTGGGAAGGTCACCTTCCAAACATGTAATGATCTGGTTGTAAGCGCCATCTTCGATGATGACTCAGGATTACTACAAGTTTGGCATCGGCAGGAGTGTAATGTTCAGACATCAGGCACTCTGAGACACACGAACTGGCCGACTCGTTCCCAACTTCCGAGGTAGATAGAACTGCGCTCTCACCTGCTCTGATTGACCATTCCCTTGCCGACAGGCTCATTTTCGGTGTGAACGCAATACGCCTCTTTTATGCCTATAACGGACATTTGTACGCTCATATTTTGGGTACTTCCCGACACAGGACACATTAACCCCTTGGCCTTCGGGACAAAAAAAAGACTATTCTCTGCATAGCCAACCATGAAGCCAACGCATTTGACCGATGGAAATCAAACACGAGTCTATAAATTACAACTACAAGACCTCTGCTGGGCCTCGTTCAAGCGACTGCACTGCCGCCAGACGATCTTATGCGTGGATTGAAGGAGCATGAGGAGGGTTGAATGTGTTCTTGAGTCCAAAACAGACGAGTGCGGCGTTCGACTCACAGGTGCGAGAACTAGGTTGCTCCCGCACACCTCTCAAGAAGCCAGGGAGAAAGTGAGGGATGAGGCAGTCACTGCGTGCTGAGGGGCATCGCGGAGGCGTCGCGGAGGCGGAGTCCAAGGAGGAGTAACAGGCATCTCCGTTGGCTGTACAACGTTCCTGCAGCTCAAATCTTACGCCATATGAACTCAGAACTCATAGCAGCGCCATGACCATTTATTATGCGAATTGATGTGCTTTCCGATCTGTTGGTAAGGTGCAACACACGAGGTTTTATTTTTTTATCCGATATCTCCTACGCTCTTAATTCATTTTTCGGTTGCCAGAAAAGCACCTAGATATCATCTCCCAACATGAGGTTATATGGATCCTGCGCTTGCTTCCAGGCCTGGAAAGACTGGTTTCAAAGGATATAGGTAGGTCAATGGATACATCTTGCCCCAGTGTCCTCGTTTGAGGGAACGAGGACTGACTTCTGGCACAGTTATATCTGTGCCCTTGGCTAGATACAAGCGTAATCCTATCTCTGGATGACGATAATGACACGAGTAGAAATGACTCCTCTGATAACACAACAATCTCATCCCGACTATCAACACACCGGTATTTTCACTCAATTCGACAGCAAACCCCTGACTTTGTCCCCCAACAACATTGAGGAAAAAGATGTTATTGTCGATTTTACAGGATCCATATGTTCTCCGAGACCGCCACATGTGAGAAAATTCCTTCAGAATCAGAAAATGTCTTCATCATTGAAAACTACCACGTCAGTCCATTCAAAAAAGAGTTAGCATCGTGTTTGCGTCGGATCAAAAGATCAAGAAAGTGGGAACCACAAGTGAGAGAGAAATTGGAAAGGGAGAGAGGTGCCATTTTGAGTTGTTCGGTTATCGTTCTTAATAAGAAACCTTTGTTGCGGTCTAAGAAATCATCATATGTTGACTCAACGCTTCTGTGTTCTTAAGCTTGCAAATGGAATCATGTCACAACAAGTGTTGTATTTATAATCCAAGATTTCTTCATAATGACAACATAAACTAAATGAAACAAAACGACAGTTCGCCAAATACATCATTTCGACTTTGACCAAGCGAAAACATACCAAAAAAAGAGCAGGTTCGAGGAATTGCTACTACTCAACAGACATCCTCTTCACATAATACATCATCCACAACCAACTCTCAACCCATACAACACCCCTTTGTTCCAAGTTCATGTTTACCCACTAGATTGATTTCAGTTTCAATCTCCTTTTGAACATCGTGCTCGACATCTCTACTATTGGAATACCTAGTGGCCCAACCAATAGAAGTATTGGGCTCTTTGTCGATGATGAGTGAGATTTGGAAAGGGAAGTAGGTGGCGAAGGATTTGCTAAAGGGACAGAACGTGGGGTGGGTATTCGAGCTGCATGGCATATGTAACTGGAATTGTCGATGAAAAAAGGAAAAGGCGTACATGGCTCCTGATGACAACATTTTCATCGCTTCCCTGGGGCGTTTTATTCAGCCTCGCCATTCACTAATGCCTGTCTTCCTCTCCTCAGTGCCGGATTGCATGACCTCAATCTTCTTCAGATCGGCCATATTATTTGCTTCATGCCGGTAATCACCGTCTAATTCGGGTCGAATGACTGCGAATTGTTGACGCAAGAAGTACTGGCTGTAGGGTATCACGAGAAAATCATTTGAGAAGTCTCAGAACGGCCTGTTCGAACCGTGCAGTGGTTTCCCAATTTGGGACCTTGTCTGCGGGGAGATATTGGACACGGAAAGAGGGTAAAGAACCGGAGAGAGGAGGATTGTGAGGTAAGGGTGGAGGGCGAAAAGACAGACAAGACATGCCTGGTTCAAACTGCGTGTTAGAATATTCGTGATGCGAAGGATCCGGAAACCCATGCCCCACTCGCTTGTGACTATGCAGGGAGCAGATGTAGCTCAGGTGGAGCCACAACCCGTTCAGCATATGACCAGTATAAACAACTCTGGGCACATGAAAAGTATACGACGACAGAGAAGACACAGTAAAGTAATGAATGGAGAAACAATTTTCGGGTAACAATCTTTAATTCCAGCTATGTCAATCAAAAGACAACAGCTGTAAGCGAGAGACAAACAAGCTGATGATCAACAAACAGTGATGATACAAGCATCAGCAAGCAAAATCAATCAGTGGCAGTGCGTCTGCTGATCTATATAGTTGTTATCTATTGATTACTGATGGCCTACTTAGATAAGATTCCAGTCGCTCAAATTGACGTTGGTAACACAACGGAGCTCATGCTGCGAAATTACTCTGGGAACACAAACAGAGAAAAATCAAATTCTTGAGGAAGTCACATCTGTTACTTGCAGCAGCAGAGGTTCCATCTCAAAAACTTGCATTTCTATCTAGTACATGTATCTGATATGGACTGAGTAAATGGAGAAATCGGCTGAGAGTTGCCGAAGAAGGGTGATGAAGACAGCATAAGATAGACATCAGACTCACGTGTGATATGTTAAAAATAGTGCGTGAAGATAATGTGATACAATGTTGTGATCATCATGGGCATGTGATACCCAAGTGGTCTCTATATTAGGTAGGGATACAATGTAGATCATCGCATTTGAAAACCGGTCTACATGGATTAATGTCCTGACACAGCGTCCATCAGATACGTGAGAAATTTGCAAAGAAGAGATATCGCACCAGGATTGACCCGAGTGAATTGTCTGCCTTGCGTGGGAATAGACTCCGTTCACATGATTAGACATGCTTTCGTTTGTCACAACAGCTTCGACATTGCTTGTGTTCGCATTACAAATCAAATTCTCAAAGAAATCACATTTATACTTGGTCTACTTCCACCTACGATCCCCCCGTAGCCACCTTCAATGATGTTGAAAAGCCTTTCATAAGCATTTCAGTATTCTCCGTCTTACCGTGGCCATCACATTTCCAATTATGAGTCATCATGCGGTCTTGTCAAACTCAACATCCATGCCCCATGCAGACTGTTCCGCAGCGCCTATAATTCAAGATGGTCATGTCAATGCCATCCGCGAGAGCATTCGAATGTAGATAAGACATCTTCAACTCAAAATATAAGTGTTTCCCTGTCGTGCCCCGTTGTGGGCGGGCTAATCTCTCACCACTCCCATTTCTGAAGCCTGCCCACAACGCCACCTCGAGCCTCTGCTGCCCCGAATCCTGCCCCTTCCATCAGCGTCACCATCCTCTCAAGCTCCTCTATATTCCCAGGTGCTCAGCTACGCTATGCCCAATCAACTATTCATAATTTTGAGATATTCAACAATGTTTCCCCTTTCATATGGCTTGTAGAGCATGTCGCACTTATCATTCAGTGTTACCGCTACTTTAATGGATTTTTCACCGCCGAATACGAGCTCACAAGCGCCTATCCTCAAGATATCAATACCAAAAGATCCTCGTTACAATGCTGGTGAGTTGATCGCCAATTTCTGTCTGTCATTGAGAACAAAAAAAGTTGAACAATGCCGACTACCCCATTACAGCCACGGGGAAGCGTGTGAAGACAATCATGAAACAAATGCCTCCTCTGTTAGAAGTCGGTAGGTACTCTTGCCGTTGATCCAGCTGTGTATTGTATCTGGTCCATGTGGAGTTGTCTCGCTCCTTCTACACCGAATCGTCCGCATCGGCCTTTAGTTCCCTATGATTTACCAACCGTAGTGTATTCTTCCTGAAGGTATGTTGGGTATTTTATGCTTCTGTATCCGTCTAATGATCATGCATCGCAGAAAATTGAAGATCGGAATCTAATGCTCGATAGCTCCAAAGCTATTGCCTAGGAATCTACTATGCAAATTTAAAAGTGTGCTCAAGATCAATTTTTCTCTGAATATTTATGATACGCACATTTGTATGGACTGCTTGCACTTGATATAGGTAGCTCCTCCCCCTCGTTCATCGCATTGCCTCATCTTTTATAATAGCGGGAATCATTCAATGTGCTTGTAATGGTGTTCTTCTGATTTACCTCCCGAACACCAGAGCTCATGATGCCCATGTATAAATTAATGGCCTGTCTATCTATACTTTCAAACTATGGTTCCAAGATATCTCGACTCAGCTATCATAGTGGGTAACCTTTGACTCAACAAACGGCTCAGTCAGATAGGATTTTCCAAGTGTCTCCTCTATTTAATGCTGAATCAATTTTCGCAGGAACGAACACCATTCGACTTTCTACAGCTCCCTTGTGCATTGAGTCAGCCAAATTCTGTATCATTTTTGGTAGCAGGTGATGATGTGTTATGTCATAGTCGTCAAGGCAATTCCAGAAGAGGTAAGTCTGCACCAATGAGGCGTAGTCTTTCAACAAGCGGGTACAAAACTTGGACTATGGCTGTGTTGGGCAAATCAGTAACCGAACCATTGTGTCAGGCACATTATACAAAACAATGTACCCGGTTACTTGATTTAAAGCCGGACAAAGACGTGAGTGACCAGATCTCACTGACCTGCCTGGAATGTTCTAGAATCTGGCCGAGTTGACTAAGGAGATGCCACATCACCACCGATCGACGACTTGACTCACTTGTATATCCGGGCTAAGCCTTGAGGCAAAGCATTTAAGTATTGTAAGTGGATCGACAGGGCCAAAATGAAAACCAATGCCAATCATTTCCCGATATGGTCACTCAATTTCGCTTTCGGACCTCGCCCAAACAGGTACAATGTCGGACGTTTATTCTAAGTGAGGACAAAACTTTATTTACGGTGGTATGTTTCTAAAGAGTAGTCATGTAGATATATTCAGTTGCACAAGAAGAGTCAGGTCTTAAGAACAGTAATTGGACAACTCAAACCCACGTCGACGTCTAAGAGTTGTATCTGTCCTAGCGGCTTAATCCCCACCGTCTTCATGCTATTCGCCTGGTTTAGCGTTACCAGACGCTAGCATACCTCCACAAGTACTAGAGCGTGTCAGCGACTCTCCACCTCCCCTCCTGATTGCACTATCCAGGGTCGTAACTCCCCTTGGGAGACAAAAGTGCGGCAATCTGGTGCTCCAATAGCAATAGCATTGTGTCAATTTTCTGGATTCCGGGGATGAAAAGGGGAGTCGAACCCAAATTCTGTCGTCCACGAGGCAATCGATACGAGGCCCTCCCATTCGAGCTCACCACCTCTCACTACACCCGACATACATATCTCTCTGGCATAACGTTGGAGAGATTGGAAGGCACAAATGGTCATGGCGCTGCTATCTCAAGCTCTGAGTCCATCCAGCGTATTGGTTGAGCTGTTTGGACAACGGAGATAGCTATCACTCCTCCCATGACTCAGCCTCCACCTGCGCGACGCTCCCATGAACCACCTCACCTTTGTCCGATGCCCTCACTGTCTCCTTGTCTCCTTAAGAGATGTGCAAAACCGACTTGGAAAGAGCGTTGAAGAGTCTGGAGTTCTCGCACCTGAGTAGTGTGTCGAATGCCGCACCTATCTTCCACAAATCCAGGCAGACTCCGGTGGTACATACAAATGTGTCCTGTGCTCGTCTGGGACCCAAAACCATGGTTCAACGTCCTGACTCATCACCCATCCATCCGTCATGCCTTGCAGCATTTGCGTATATCCATGAGTGGGTTTCCGGTATTCAACCATGAGATCTGCTATGTCTAAGATCCCCATACCAAAATTGAAGGAATAGTATGCCAGCACTGTTCCACCGTATTGACGTCGTGTATGCTCTTGCTTGACCCAAGATATGCGTGTACAGATGACCGGTATACACACCAAAAAGGCGAATCGCGTTCTTGTGTGGGAGCCTAAGAGCAATGAGTCTGTCGCCAAGGGATATTCAATCCAAGCAGGTGAGAGGGCAATCCTATACACCTCGGACATTGGAAACTTGAAAACGAGTTGGCGAGTTCGTGTGTCCCAGAGTCAGAAATCGGAGGCATAGTTAGACCAAGGTGCGAGGAGTTTCCCGTCGGAGGAGTGCTCATATATCCGAAAAATCTGCACTTGATCATCAAAGTAAACAGAATCAAACAGGGCGGCATCATGAATACATTACGGAGGAGTAAGATATGAGATCAAAGATGACGACGGTCAAGCCATCGGGTGCCAGGATCATTCTCTATCCTGCTGATGCCGAACTTGCAGTCATCATCAAATATAACTAGGTCGTTATATGTCTGGAAGGCGACCTTCCCAATAAAGACATCTTTTATCGGCCAGAGGTTGAATGAGATGCGCTTCTCCGGGTGATGACGATATGAACAGAAATTCCCACGCGATGTAGTTCTAACTGATGCGTGAAAACATGTCAGTCCAGCCATCGCGTGTGCCCGTTTGACAAACGGTTTTCACACATAGACCTGGTTTCAACGTACACGATGTCGTGCAAGTTTTCTCAGGTGAGCATATACTCCTTGGTCTGTGGGTGCTGCTGAGTTCGTTCCTCTCAGCATCCATTGTTCGCCTCGACATGCATCCGTCCACTGTTATTCAAGACGACGAGGCGGCGACTGGGTTAAGTCTAGAACGGACGTTATGTCCCGTCAGGGGAGATCAGGATCCCCACTGAAGAGGGTTTCACCGTACACTCAGCTCTACACCAACATTTGTGCCAGCTCTTCTCCCCTTTTTCGTCGCATTCTTGAAACCCGGTTTTATGCATTCAAGGTCATCAGTAACATCTGTAACGATCATTCGTAAAGACGGTGTTCGCAGCATTTGATATGATGGCCTTTTCCGACAACCCGGGAAGGGATGTAATATCTGTTCATCGCCGAGCGACCCAAGCAAGCGATCTTGCCATTCACCACTCACTTTACTTCAGATCCGCAGATCCGCATATCATAAACCCAAGTCCAACTCTCAGACTTCCCAGACACTTGCTCTACCCCACGTACGAGGAGGCTCAGACAAATTCGAACACCTTCTCCCCAAACACCTCAGTAGCATTATGAAGTCCGTCAACAAGACCGACAAGTTCACACCCATCTTCCCCTCCAAATCTGTCGAGAAATGTCTAATGCCCTGGCACAGTAGCGTCCTTGCACGATGCCGGCGAGCCTCGATGTTTAAGAAAGAAGCTCACTCAGTCGGATTTCGTCCAAGGTATGTCCTTGAAGAACAGTTGCCGACACTGGTGGGAAGCTCTTGCTTTGGCATGAGGATTTGAAGGGTTTGAGAGTGCTAAAGAGCTGATCCTTTGGTCGCCACCAGAGGACCCGAGGATTGACCAGTTCTTCCATAATGTCACTTCAAGGGCTCCAATGCGAGAGATTTCTATCCCTCCGTCAGGTCCAGTATACAATTCCTGTTACAGGCCATTGGAAGTGGATGTCTGATCGTGACGAAAAGGGGCTGTGGTGGAGAGTTGTACCAGTCGTTCCGGGGACTTGAAGATGAGGGCATTGTGAAAACGGCTTAAGAGGCATGTATTAGACATTCACAACTTCTAATGGCTCACGAATTATTGTAGACTGTACATAATACAACAAGGAAATCAAATGCTTTGCTACCTGTGAATAACTTTTGGCAGATGCGTTACTTGTCGAGTGAATCGCTGAGGCGCATAGCTGATCTATGATGATGAGTGAGGGACAATTACTCCAAGAACAGGCTGAATCTCGCGTTTTGGACCTTGTCAGTCAGGTGCATTCAAGCTTTGAGATGAAGCAGACAATACTTGCGCATACACGGGGTTGTGTCAGGAAAGGTTCGTTGATCACGAGACACCTATACTGTCGATTCCAAGCAATAGCCTCACCAGGTACTTGAACATCCAGTAAATTTGCGAATAAAATGAGCAATTGAATAGACCAAGGTAATGCTTATGGATCCATTAGGTGTGCTGGCCATCCTCAATGTGGCGTTTCATAAATGTTGTATATGTCAGCATACAGAAGGGTTCAAGCAGGGCACTCACTAGGTCATCGAACTCCTTGTTTTCGGCGAGTGCCTTTGCATTGTCGGTCCATATAATTCTTCACGTCATTCGACATGACGGATAATACCACAAATCCGACAATTCAGACTAGCCCTTGCTCAGCTCAGATCCCTACAAGATCGATTCTGTCCCTGGAGGAGTCAAGCTTGTCTACCTACGAATGGGGGCGATACTGCTGCTGCTCAGGCTTGGGATCGTGGGGAAGCCAGTCGAATGTGGCTCCACCGCTGCTTGGCGAGTACACTTCCGTATCTATTGTGCTGTCTTGTCCTGACAATTCCATAAAGGTTTTCTTCTCTATCAAGAACATTAGTGACCTCTTGTGCGCTGAATCACCTAGACCTCAACTTTTCGAAATCATCCGGAGAACCCCCCTGCTGTACTATGTGGATTTGACTCTGGTGTTATCAGCAGTGGGCGAGTGACGATGATATTGTCAAAGTACGATCTGAGCATTTGGGATGTTATCGCACAGGGATGGAGAAGGCCGCAGGAGACTATTGGTGTGACTGTTGGTGTTAGCAGTCGCAATAACAGGTTGAGATCGACTTTGCATTTCAATACGTATAAACCATGCCCAGATTTACTGCTTTTTTCCCAATATTGGACTGATGTGTTGTCTAGCACAAACTGTATCAAAAAGAATGCCAACTAGTTATAGCTGAGCACTGCATGTATACTGATAAGAACTTAGTGTCTCCTTATTTCAGCCTTTGTAAAAGTCAAGAAGACTAGTCTTAGGTCACTAAAATCAGACTACTGTAGGACACGCAGGTGCGGATTCTTTTTGTTTGAGTAGATCCTGAATATTGGGTTGGAAGAAATTCGATCCTGGAGACGGTTGGAAATGTTAGGATGAATACTACACCAAAGAGCATGAATTGATTGGAAATGCTCAGATGAATGTTACGATCGTGTAGCGCAATCCCATAATGGATCAGAACGCCTTAGGCATATTCTTATTTTGGTGTGACTGATGAACTCGACCCTGTGTCAAAATCTGATATCAAGCTAAGACAGACCCTAAAAGTGGGGAATGATGGAAGCCTAAGTCGATGCAAG
>Ga0153937_1001070_pt1 | contig 10286 bp, 12 predicted proteins | sample TSNY021MetaG_FD_104680 | JGI IMG/M metagenome (GOLD analysis project Ga0153937, IMG submission 104680) | Attine ant fungus gardens microbial communities from New York, USA - TSNY021 MetaG | ecosystem: Host-associated > Fungi > Mycelium > Unclassified | place: USA: New York, Robert Murphy County... | reverse complement strand
TGACTGGCCGCTGTTTTGATTTGAGCTCTTCCATTGGCGCACCCCGAGATTTGTCCTTTTGCTTTCCCTTCCATTTTCTTAACCACCGTTGCTTCGGCTTGGCTGCAGTGAGAGGAGGGTCCACATGCGTGCTTTCAGAGGTAACGTCAGAATTTTGTCTGGTTGTCCGATGCTTATCCTCATCCAAAAAGGGATTGAATTCCTGGTATCTGGAAAGCGAAACCTATGACAACCCAGTCTATCCGTCAGTCTTTTCCAGCGTCACGAAAGGATATGATGCACCTGGAACATATTCATTAGTCGTGCTACATCACTTGTTCGAACTCGGGCTCGAGGGTCATTGGAAGCCGCAAGACGATTCTGTACATCTGTGCGATCGCGCTTTCAGGTATCATCTGAGACAAATTTTCTGGAATATTGTGATGATGTAGCCTACCTTGAAGCGCCAGACCTCCTTCCTAAACACCTCATATCCTTCCATTTCTTGTACTACTCCTTCAAAAAACTGTTCCATCTGGAAACTCAAGCACATGTACAGGCTTGATAAGTCTGCAAAGCCAGAAATACGAAGATCGAAGTGCAGGACATGGTATTGCGGTTGAGACAACACTTCTCGTAGGAGCATAGTCTAGAGTATAACCAAAACAATGAAACGGAACGGGGAATCAGTTCATGATCAGCCTTCTTTCGTAGGCTAAGCGATTGTATTAAACCCACCTTTCCAACAGAACTAGCGCCCAAGACAACCATGAAAGTTGGCTTTCCACCCAAAGCACGCTCAAGTGTTTGTATCTCAGCATTTCTAGGAAAGAATCCAGGGAGGCGAGTAAATGGGTGATTGGGATGGAAATTATACTCGCAGTCCTCTGCGAGCTCGTGACGAATCTCAGCGAGTTGTCGTTTTGACTCAGTTAAAGTGCGGACGGTCTCTGCCGGCTGGGATCACGATATAAATCAGATTCAGGAGGACGATAATGACTGAAATCGTCTCACATTGACAAGGACGCTGAAGACTTCACCCATTCCAAACCAATTGCGTTTCTGTAGGTCGGGCCCAAGGATTGAACGACGGTGACGGGGGATATTGCTTCTGAACAACCACTGCATGGATGGCAGCCGATGCAGGGTACGATGACAGGTAAGGTTAGAACTAACAGGATGCAAGCTCCGAGGTCTGGCTGCAGAAGAGCTTTCTGCGTTTGTGATTGTCGCATTCATGAGGGCAGCAATGAGTGCTTCAGTATCACAACGGTTTGCGTCCTGGTGTCAACGAGGCGAAAAGCAGCGGAGATACAAATAAATGGATGTAGTTTAGAGTGAGAATGGCAATAAGCGCCGAGTTGACCAGATATTAAAACGTTCCATATGCATGTGCTGATGATTCGATTTGCTGATTGAGGTACGCTCTGACATGCATAGTGCTGTAATTTTGCCTGCTGTCGGAACGCGAGAGCTCGTCTTTTACCACGAGGCAGCAAAAATATCATGATCGACTCACAATCCGTACATACTAATTTTCGTCAGGGCCATACCCAACGGCACATAATGACCAAGCGCTCCACTAAGGCGGTGAAGCTATTTTTAGCGGGGCTTGGAGACATCCAAATTGGAAGCAGTAAAGACAAATGCAACGTGTCGAACAAATGACTTGGCTTTGATAACACGTTTTGTACTGTCTTGTAAGTTAGCCAGACTAGCATCCAATAGATTGTGGAGTCTTCATGAATCAAACCCTGTTCAATAGAACAGATACTGATGGACGCGACGAGAGGTAGCGAACAATGACGACATCAGTGCCCATGCCCTCAAGGGACGATGTGTCATCCAAGTTATTTCACCGGCCTACAGACACTTGAATTGAATTGAGGAAACAATAACAATAGTAGAAGCCATGCATGAGTTTTCTAGTAACATGACTTCTATGTTCGGATACTGACTGATATCAAAAACAGATTTCGCAGCTCGATGCTAAGAACAGTCTGAATTTGAAGCGGAGGTGAAGGGACGAGAAAACAGGAAAGCCGCACGTTTCATCGCCTACATTGTAATGATGTAAGAACAAATTATAAAGTTTTTCAAACGCAGTGATACATGATTTGATAGACAGACTACACTCACTCACATCGCAGAGCCACCTTTGGAGGAGATTCGACTCGCATTTTCCTCCAGATACCGTGCATTTACAGCCAAAATGTGGTAACCCACGACGACAAACATTGCAAGAATACCAAGTGAGTTCGCAAGGGTGTATAAGGTTTGGTGGGTTATCATGGCGTATATTACACTGTGTGTTGGTTTAGGTTTTTATAAAAACATCTTTTTCGATCCGACTCACAATTAGGTAGGAAGATCTTGGTCAAGCTGTCATTCTCAAGTTGATGACAATGTATTGCTTGTCAATATTTGGCCCCTCACACGGGTGGGTCCGGAGTTGTTTGGTTATTCGTAGATTCACTTCAACTCACAATGAGGCCCACAGTTGCACGCGCAGATGGCATGCCTGGACGTACGGTTATTCTACCCAGATTTTTGCTCTGTGTTGACTGAATTTTTGAACAAAAAAGCCAGGACTTTTGTATGATTCTCGAAAACCACGAAATGTCAGAAATACTGAAAAGCTTGTAACAGAATCTCTGGTGGGGCGACAAGCGCGGTACTCCCCAGAAGGGTGTCATTACCTATGGTTCGTTCCCATTTGGCTCCTCTCAATCTCTTCTCACACTTGCAGTTCAGCTATTTCACCATGGCAGACAAAGGCTGCTCCTAACATGTTCCGGGAATATCTCTTCAACGGCTACCGCCGAATGGCTGGCGAGTTCAAGTTTTGGGCTATTCCCTTCGGTGTTGGTACGCAACATCCTCGCTTCATGCTAAGCGTTTCACAACTTTCCAAAATTGCTATTCTACAGGCTATGCTATCTACGCGTGGGCCAAGAGTTACGACCACTATCAGAATAGCAAGGCAGGTCATATCGCATCGGGAGCAACGCACCACTAGAGCACTCGAGATTGGAAATAGCCATAACCTATTAATCCTCCTTGATCGTTCTTTCCTCAATTTTTACCAAAGAGTATTTCAAGCAACTCTTAAGATATATTATTTTCAGGATCAGTATAATATCTCCCTACCACTTTGGAAATATGCCATGTGTATTATTCATATCGATCCCTACGCACCATGAGACACTGGTATGTATCATAAGATGTGCTAGCTCGAAGATCACCGTAGATGTATCCCGTGGATTTGAGCGCGTTAGTGATGTTTTGAAGAGCCTCCTGCAGCTGAATGTGGTCCAGAGCTGCAGCATTTGACTGGAGTAATTGATATAATGTTTGCCAGATGGATGTTTCAAAGTACTTCACAATATATCCACCATGGTCATTATCCTGGGAGAGTAAGAATTAAGAGCGAAAGTCTCTTATACTAGAATGCGAAGATGATCTCATCCGTGTTGTTAGTCAATTTGGACCCACGACACTCAGAAATATGACAACTGGGACGAACTACCGTTCTTGAGCTGTAGTGAGCATCAGAGCAACGGCAGTAGACATATGTACAAGGTTTTTGCGAAAAAAGGACGCCGGGCGCACATCTGCTCACTATTGTAACAGAGATACTACTGTTCCGAGTATGTACACATCTCTAATATTCGAGTTCATCGAAGCAAATCATTCGAGATTACGTATAAAGTTTCTTTAAAGTATGCGAACAGAGTTTGAAAGTAAAGCCAGTTAGAGATAGAACATGATATCTTTTATGTTAGGACCCGTTGGTCCTTTCCCCCAGGACTCTATCGCCTCACGCAGGATTTGCCCTTCATCTTCGCTCGCCGCCGTTTGACCATCCTTCTGACCATCCTTCTGACCATCCTTCTGAATGCCTTGCAACATCCCATGCAGATAGCATCGTCCCCGTTCGCAAGCAAGATGGGCGTAGTAAGCAGGAGACGCAAGACTGACAGCTTTCGTAGCACGAGCAAACATGTAGCTGATGTTGTTCGTCAGAGATTGTAGTTCATCTGGTGTAAATCCTATTTCGTCGTGCACGACGAAATAATGTGTGGGTTTGCTAGAAAAGTGCAGGGCTCCATGAGCTAGTGAGGATCGTAAAGTCAATCATGTTGCAAGCTGAACGGATAGACTCATACCCTGCAAGTAAAAGTCAAAGTGGTAAACGGATGTAACACCCCTGTCGACAACAGTACCAGGAAGAGGGTTGGCTTTATCATCAGCATCTTCTACTTGGGTAGGGAAGAAACGAGTGCGATGTCGTTTGCCCTGGGGGTCTATTTGAACAATATAAATGGAGAGATAAATCAAGTAAACGCACACAGATTACAATGGTCAACTTCGGTCGATAATTCTCATCAATTTTACGGAACGCCTCTAGTATGAGCGGGACTTCTTTGTCCATGACAGTTTGGTATTGGTTCTGAGATGATTCATTGAGGTAACCCCTCACTTCAAAGGTTCAACGCTCACTCACTTCAGAAACTCCATCACGATACACAAGAACACGGTCAGGTAAGCCTTCTCCATTTTTACTTTGGAAAACTCTCAACCGCTCGAGCATCATATCTTCGAGGTCAGTAATCATCTATCAGGCGCAATCAATGATTTTATGACTTCACTACGAGATCTTGGAGACAGACCTCTTTCTTTGACTCTTGCATCCTCAAACTCGCCGGAAACTGGGTGAACTCATCGTCATAGCTAGCGGTGACAGCAGCAATCGAGGGTGCTCCTTTCACTGCACCTGGACCCGGATGTGTAACATCCATACCAACGAGCATTGTGGGTTTCTCCATAAGCCATCTCATACTATTTTCATCGAGTGTGTGGCTAATGAAAATCAGTCCGAGTTCCGGGAAAAATGGATATTGCCTTACTTGGAACCTCCAAGTTTCATGTTGAGTTTGAGCGCGACGTTTCCACAGTACTGGGGGCCACCTTAGCATGAGTGTCAGTATAGATTGATGAATAGGATGATTCATCATCACCTGTACGGAGTCTGCTCGACTGGACACACAGGGTGGCTAAGTGAGAAACATGAGGACAATCTTCTAGAATCTCGAACCTGAATGACCACTTACGAACATCCAAGGTGACATCACAAAGATGCTTGAGTCCAGAATAAATGTGTTTGTCACCACTAGAGAGAAGCACCATTATGATGTCCGGTTTGTATCGAAGCACGTTGTCCATTGCAGCTCGTATCTTGTTGATGGCGGAGTTCCTCAGTAGGTCCTCAGTTCTATTCTTCGAAGGAAGGACGACCTCTGCATATTTTGGGGGGCCTTTGACAGCCATCCCACTTATTGAGCATGTAGTCATAAATTGCCTCAAGATACTAAGAAATTCATGATCTGCTGGTCCTTTGAACTCGTCCAGATTACCATCATGAATAACGAAGACAACCCAGTTCTCCAAAGATGCACCTCGTGTGAACCGGACACTCCTCATGTTCCAGCTTCCTTTGTTGGCTTTGAAGTCACTACCACTAACATTTTGAAGATATCTCGGTTCAGGAGGGACAAGAACTCGGCCCGGAACAGTGGCCATTTCTTTTCCTATTCCAATATCGAAAGCACTAAGTGCTGGTGTGCCATCAGCAAACCCAAGTTGTCGAAGGCCCCGCGACTCAATGATTTTGGCGTTTACAGTGGGTGGATTTGATGAATATTTGGTCATGAAAGCCGCATGGTCTTCAAGGAGCTTCCCGCGATAATGTTGGTCAGGAAGTATTGTGCAAAGTTCAGCGGGGAGCAAGTTGGTCGACTTCCCACCGACATGTACAAGTAGAAGGTCTGGATACTTCAATTGGATATTGTATTCTGGGAATGGTTCAACGAGAGTGGCCTCAGACGAGAGTAAGATGTACTTCTCAGGAAATAATCCGCAACAGAGACCTCTCCAAATTCACTGCATTCGAACCTATGGGTGTTCGCCGTGTGTTCTGCCATCTTGGAAATTGTCTTGCGATATCCGAGGTGCCTGGTCTTGACACGTAGACCTTTCACAAAGGCATTTGGGACTACACCAAAATTCATCCCCATAAATTCAATCAAAGCATCAGCGAGATTTCCGGGTTTGTAAAAAATTGTACTGCAGACTAGATAGAAGAAAATTTTATGACTCGCAGGGTGAGAAGGTTCAAAGAAAATTTCATACCATCCACATTGACCATCAATTGTTTATGAGCAGTCCGAACAGAAGAATAGAAACCATGGACAGCTTGCAGACCGCCTGCGAGTGATAAAAAGCCTGACCTAGGAAAGAAGAATTTGTTGCGACCAACTATGACTGCGTTGCTACCCAAGCGAGAAGCATCAGCCGCGAGTATAAGATTAAAAGCCGATACGATGGGCAGGAGGTCATAATCTCGATATCGAGGGTCTCCGGCAATGTATCTAGGAGACTTCAGTTTTCATTTTTCCATGGACAGTTGTCTTGATAGATCACCTTTCCAAACTATCTGTTTCGAGATCTCGAACAAAATCGAAAGTAAGAGTGTACTCCGGTACGGGGGGACTACCAGGAGCGGGTGGACGCTTGTTTTCTTCAGGATACAAGGGAACGGTGATCGTCAGTGTCTCTGAGAGACGCTGACACGCAACCAGTTTTGATGAGTGGTCGTGGACGACATATCCTTCTAGATTCGACTGCCAGAGTAGGGTATCCTCTGCAAGTTGAATGATCCGCCGTTTCATATGTTTGCTTGAGACGGAGGGTGCTATGCTGATATGGTACTCGTAAAAAGGACCTTTCGGAATGGTGACTGGAAAGAAGTTCGTTCTTAATGCAATTTGTTTTCCATTCGCTCCGTAACCAGGACGAAGAGGAAGATTATTGTCACTAATCTCGACACCCTTGAAGGCTTGCACAAGATCTTCTTGCGTCCCATCTTGAAGCCTTGCATCAATCTGAGTTGTACGGCCGGGCGGGGAGTAGATACTACTGCAAGAGAAGAATCAGACAAGACCTTTAACGTAGGGTCGTGTGTACCTCGTAAAAGTACCACGACCACGACCTCGGCCAAGTCCACGACCAAGTCCACGACCAAGTCCACGAGTCCAATTGTAAGAAGAGTCTTTATATTTTCCCCCTAGACCACGTGGTAAAGACAATACATCCCTGATAAAGAGACGAGATTGGGAGGAGGGAAGGTGAATTTGATTTCAGTTGAAGCCAGACGTACTGAGTTCCTCAGGTAGTGTGCTGCCCACCTAATGAACTCGGGAGCAGAAGCCGAGTTGAGCAAAACGCTGCGAGTGCCAAATTGACGCGTATTCGTGACCCAGCATTTACGCATCGCCTTGTGCAACAAGGAGTGGTAGAACGGTCAAAAAAGAAAAAAACCTGGAGTAGGACCCCGGGAACTTATCGGGACTCCGTGGAGCTCCTATGTCTTTTATCTACAACTGTCAGGTGTGAATATTAGAAAACAGTTCGCAGCCCAGCTACGAGCCATTCAGAAATCGCACATGGAAACATTCTTAGGTTTCTCAAACATCATATGTAATGAGTTTATGATATTACTTTCAGGCCACCACTCACCTAAACCAATATACACACTAACAGTATAACCATGCGTTACCACTAGTACTGAACCACGCTCAAAAAAAAAAACAACAAAAAAACAATAAACCCATATTTAAAACAAAAAAATTCAGCACAAAATTCACCACTGTATCCACTCTCCATACATATTCGGTCTCTCCCCTCTTATATAGCTCTCAAACGTCCTCTTCAACACCGTCGACCAATCCAAGTCCCTCTTCTCATTATCATTCTCATTCTCACTTACAAGACTCCCATCACCTTTCTTTTCCTTCATCAACCCCGCTTTCGCTTTCCGTTCTCCCGGTTCAAACCGATATCCCAAATCAGGATAATTCCGTGTCGGGTCAAATGGTTTCCACCTACAAGTTTCTCAGCTTTGGGGTCCAGTGGGGAAAAAAAAACAACATACCAAAAGTTGTGAAAGTGGTATGAATAAGCACCCCGGAAAAACCCTCGGAAACCAAGAGCTTGAGGAGCCGCACTATTCTGTGCAGGCGTATCAAAAAAGTCTCCAAACCTACATAGTCAGTCAGTCAGTACGTCCCAAGATTCAAAATAAGTAACACTCATACTCAGTGAAATAAGGCTGTGGCGGCCTATCTCTCTGATAATTTTCCGTATTCAGCCACGCCGAATCAAACAACGCATCCGGCAACCTCAGCAGCAACCCTTCCAGATGCGCATCAGCCGTGTACCTAGACACCGTCATCGGATGAAAATCCAGCCCATTCTTCAGCGCCGTCCTAAACAAAAACGTCCCAAGAGCCGATTTCTTGTGCATGCGTAACACCGCAGTATTGTATTTCGGCAATCGCGACCACCGATAAGCAAATGCACCCTTCCAACCCCACATTTCTTCCCAATCCCGAAGAAGAATTGTATCCGCATCGAGATAAACACCGCCAAACCTGTGACAAAGGACGAAACGAGCCATGTCGGAGAGAATGACGGAGAGTCGGTCGTATGATGAACTGGACTTGGAGCCAGTGCGGTTAGCGAGATCGTCGTCGTTGTCGTCATCATCGCTTGACCCAGTTGCAGCATGAACAGCAGCTGCAGTTGCGTTGGGATCGTCCTTCTGAGGAGGTTTTGCATGTGCGTTCTTTTTCTTTTGTGGCACACTGATGACATGACCACCCGAGTTGAACAAACTATCCTGCAGTGCCCTCCACTCATGTTTAATCTCATCGATGCCGTCGAGTTGCTCCGTAGTGTTCCACATCTTGAATTTGATCACGTCATTGAATCTCGGATGCAAAAAGGGTGAGGCCCAAGGATTTGACTTGAGCTGCTCGTACATATCATGCAACGCGTTTGGATTAGGCACGGCGGCTGCAGGACCGGGATTGATCCAGAGCCAGAACTGAGGACGACAGACCTTCGCATCGCTAGGCCATTTAGACAGATGAATACCCGTGTTTTGCGTGAAAAGGAAGGAGAGGATGGCGAGATAGGGTTTATCGGTGAACGGACCCGTCCAAAACATGTGGTACAGACGAGGATTTTCTGGATCACAGGGCTGGGAGAGAGTTGACGCTGGACGGTGTTTGAGTGTGGGACCTAGTGTTATCTGACGTTCGGGTTCGACATTGAGCTTCTTGACGAGTCCAGCATCTGGGTCATCTGAGAGACGCAAACCCTTGGGGTGGGGTATATTGGCAGTGTTCTCTGGAGCGTCGTGTTGATCATTATAGTTAATGGATTCAGTAGTATTATCGGGTTCTTCTACATAGATGTATTTCCAATCATCGAGGTTGGAACGGCGCAAGCGTTCGCCGTTATCAAGGCCACCACCGATTCGGAGGACCTCGAGGCAATCACGGACATACTGTGCGATGTTTTGATTAGGACAGACACATGGATGGGGATGGAAAGATAGAAACACCTTGTTTTGGGCAAAGTCACAATGGCGCATGACTTGATCCATGTCTGCTACGCTCCCAGGGACCGGCCGAGGAGGGTATGCGACGTCAGGGGGCAGGCTCTGTATATCGAGGTAGACACGTTTGGGACCTGCGCCGGTGGTATCGGTGATGACGTCGCGGGTGTTTGGTGGGCGGTACCGAGTGGGCTTGATGGCGGGGGTCTTTTTGGGGACGGCAGGGTTGACTGGAGCATGTTTGAGGCCGACTTGGAGGGGAACTGGGGGATAAATATAAGAAAAAACTCAAAAAAATAGAGGGAGAGCGGGACGGACTGTTGGCATGGCTTGGATAGTGGCCGCTGGCAATTTCCCAGAGCCAAATCTTCTGGAGGTCAGTGCGACGGAAGACGAGGGTGGGAGGCTCAGTGGTATTGTCAGCAACCCATGGTTTCGAGCCTCTGTTGCGGAGGAGAGCCAGGAGAGACCCAAGGGCAAGCAGGGCGACCACAGCCAGCAACGGCGCTCGTCTCCGCTTTACAAGCATTGCACTCAGCAAACCCAGTCCAGTGGCTGTGCATTCTTTTTTTGACATACAATTACTAACTGCCTAATTTAGACCTGTTTCTTCTGCAGTCCCTTGGGCAGCTCTCGCACCCACGGCAAAAAGCTCCGTCCTCCCATGTATGGCCGAAGTGGCTCTGGAATAACAACACCCTGAAGTCCCTTGATTAGTCTCGCTCAGTCAACTGGCAACTGAATCCGACCCACATCCGGCGTCTGGTAGTTCTCAACCAAACAACATAGCGCTCGCTCAGTCGCACATAGCGTACCATTCAGCATGTGCACATACACCTTCCTC
>Ga0153937_1001068_pt1 | contig 10291 bp, 7 predicted proteins | sample TSNY021MetaG_FD_104680 | JGI IMG/M metagenome (GOLD analysis project Ga0153937, IMG submission 104680) | Attine ant fungus gardens microbial communities from New York, USA - TSNY021 MetaG | ecosystem: Host-associated > Fungi > Mycelium > Unclassified | place: USA: New York, Robert Murphy County... | reverse complement strand
TAACATTGTTAGTTGTACGGCTTCCGGATGGATTAACCCTGTAACGTCTCGCGGAACGGTTTACGTTCCTTCCGTCTATGCCATACAATCCGTAACGGTTTACTCCGTCTGCGTTCATTCCGTCAATGCCGTCCAGGCCAATACCTGACCGAGGCGCGACAGTACGGTTTCCGAAGCCGTAGTTATATCCGTAACCGTCTCTGGTGTATAAGTCGTAAGAATCATAATTATATCCAAGCCCATTATTATAATTACGTGTAGTGGCAGGTCTGTTACGGTTAACTCGGTTAACTCCGTTGTAATCGTCGGTAACGTTGGCAGTACAGCCGGTTGCGGCCATCATGCCGGCTAATGCGCCGGTAATTAAAACGCTCTTTTTATTCATTTGTATCCCCCTCAAAAATCTGCTACATATTAATTGTAAGTTTAAATACCCCCGTATGTTTCCGGAACAAAAATTTTTTCATCACGGAAACATCTTTATGTTACGCTGTTTTTAATATTTAATACTATTGTTCAATTGGAATGAAATCAAAATTCTAACATTTATAATCACGGATGAGGAACAAATCGTTCCTATGACATAAAACAAGAGTATATTTTTGAATAAAAATTTTATATAATATACTTAATTATATAAAAACGAGGGAGATATATATGAGATTAAACAGATCAGCCGGAATACTGCTTCATCCCACATCTTTTCCCGGCCCCTACGGCATAGGCGGCCTTGGAAAAAGCGCCTATGATTTTTTAGATTTTTTAAAGAAAAGCGGGCAATGCCTTTGGCAGATTTTACCTCTAGGCCCCACGAGCTTTGGGGATTCGCCTTATCAATCTTTTTCAACATTTGCCGGAAATCACCTTCTTATTGATCCGGACACTCTTATAGAGCAAGGCTTGCTGGAGCAGGAAGATATTGAAAAAACTGACTTCGACCCGTTGAAGGTTGATTACGGACAAGTGACTCCGTATAAAAATTTATTGTTTAAAAAGGCGTTTGCACGCTTTATAAGCCAAAAAAAACCTTTGCCGGATTTTGTCAAATTTTGCCGTGAAAACCGCGTCTGGCTGGATGATTATGCTTTATTCATGGCTTTAAGGGAATATTTTATTCAGGAAAGAAAAGACATGGACTCAGCTTTGCAAATGTGGCCGGCATGGCCCGCAGATTTGGCACAAAGAAAAAAAACCGAGCTGGCATTTTGGAAAAATGAACTCCAGGAAAGCATAACCTTCCAGAAATTTTTACAATACATATTTTTTGAGCAATGGAACAAATTAAAAAGCTATGCAAATAAGCTTGGTATCTCTATCATAGGCGACCTTCCGATTTTCGTATCCATGGACAGCGCCGATGTGTGGGCGCATCCTGAGCTGTTTGATCTGGATGAGGATGGCTATCCCTCCAGGGTGGCAGGTGTTCCGCCGGATTATTTTTCTGAAACGGGGCAATTATGGGGCAATCCTCTTTATAATTGGAAACGGCATAAGGAAACAGGCTATGAGTGGTGGATAGAGCGAATTCGCCATACATTAAAAATGACAGATATTTTAAGGATAGATCATTTCAGGGGGCTGGATGAATATTGGGCCATTCCGGCGGGAGAACAGACAGCGATTAACGGGAAATGGTTAAAAGGCCCGGGCCGGTCTTTGCTTGACGCGGTCAGAAAAAAATTGGGCGACCTCCCTTTCATAGCGGAAGACCTTGGCATAATTACGCACAGAGTGGAAGCACTCAGAAACAAGCTGGAGCTTCCCGGTATGAAGGTGCTTCAATTCGCCTTTGAATCAGGCCCTGACGGAGGTTATCTTCCTCATAATTATGATAGTCCTAATGCAGTGGTTTACACCGGTACTCACGACAACAATACCAGCTGGGGCTGGTATCATTCCGCTTCTGCCGAGCAGCAGGATTTTTTCAGGCGTTATCTTAACGTAACGGGAGAGGATGTCTCCTGGGATATGATACGGCTGGCTTATTCCTCCATCGCGGCTTACGCGATTGTTCCGCTGCAGGATGCCATGGGCCTTGGCAGCGACTTCCGGATGAATACTCCAGGATCGGCTATAGGTAATTGGAAGTTTCGTTACACAGAAGAAATGTTAACTGATACTGTGGCGTACGGCTTAAATTATTTGGCGAAGCTTTATAACCGGATGCCCGTATAAAGCACATTGATGCATAACAGACACCGATAACGCATAATTATATATGGATATATGGCAGCGAAAAGGCTGACCCGCCTTAAATATTTTCGACCTGCGCAAATAGGCATGCCATACCGAACGAGGAAAACATTAACCTCCTCTGTCGCCGATTAGTCGTTGAAGCGCTCGCCGAATCGGCTCGTCGTCGGTAAATGTTTTCACCGTTCGGTATAATTGCGCGGGTCGAAAGTTTTCGCATAGAAGGGGAAAGTATATGAATGGAAATCAATTACCCGACGAAATGCTCCTTGAAGATTTTATTGCGTTACCGGATACCATTCCTTTGATTATAAGAGATGGTTTTTTGGGAAGCGAAGAGTTCAGGCAATCGCATAATATACGCAGAGGTACGGTCATAGACGGTGAGTATTCTATAGATTACGTAAATCGTGACGAGGCGGACGGTATAGTGGCGGAAATTGGCTCAGACGAGCTTAGTATGTTTCCGATTGTATTGGGAGTTTTAGATCAGCAAAATCTGGATGCCGCAGGTATCACCCAGGTACAGCGCCATCCTTACCTGGACTTGCGGGGGAGGGGGACGCTGATAGGTTTTATTGATACCGGTATTGATTATACCAAAGACGCCTTTCAATATGAGGATGGAACCAGTAAAATCAAATACATATGGGATCAGACCGTCCGGGGTGACGCGCCCCAAGGCTTTCACTTTGGAACAGAGTATTCGGCGGATCAAATTAACAGCGCTTTAAAAACAGAAAATCCCTGGACGGTAGTTCCTCACAGGGACACGGTTGGGCATGGCACATTTTTGGCGTCCGTTGCAGCCAGCCGTGAAAACGGGGAGTATATAGGGGCTGCGCCGGATGCGGAGATTATCGCGGTAAAACTTAAAAGAGCGGGTCAATTTCATTATGAGCAATTTTTGATTCCGAATTCGCAGGAAAACGCGTTTCTTTCCAGCGACATCATGCTTGGAGTTCGTTATATCATCAATAAGGCTGACGAGTTAGGCCGGCCGGTCGCCATTTGTATCGCGGTAGGCTCCAATTTTGGAGGACATAGCGGACATGACCCCATGGAAGAATACCTCACAAGAATTTCCAGCGTTAATGGGGTTGCCATAGTATGCGCGGCAGGAAACGAAAGCCAGGCAAAACACCATACTAATAATAGGCTTTCAAGCAGCGGTGAATCGCAGAATGTCGAGCTGTCCGTGGGAGATAGGGCTGGAGACATTTATTTGTCTCTATGGAGCGGAGCATCGGATCGGATCGCCGTATCCATCACTTCACCTACCGGTGAAATCATCCCCAAAATTCCGGTTCGGCCAGGCGCCACGTATACAGCTAATCTGGTCTTGGAAAGATCCAGGGTTACGGTGGAATATCACCTGCCTCTCAGAGCAAGCGGAAATCAGTTTACCAGAATCAGAATTATTAATCCTACGCCGGGGATATGGACAATTACCGTACACGGAGAGATTGTCTTAGACGGAGAATATCATTTCTGGCTGCCGCTCACAGGTTTCATTGATCCGGATACTATATTTCTTACGCCCATTCCCAACTACACAATCGTCGTACCCGCTTCCGCTACAGGCGTTATTACCTGCGGAGCGTACGACAGCCGAAACAACTCCCTGTATTTTAACTCGTCATGGGGCCCGACAAGGCGTCCAATGATGGCCCCGGATTTGGTTGCCCCGGGAGTAAATGTCGGCGGTGTTTTCCCCACCGGCTATGGACAAATGAGCGGGACCAGCGTGTCCGCGGCAATTACCGCAGGCGCCTGCGCGCTTATGCTTCAGTGGGGTATTGTGGATGATAATGAAACAGCTCTAAATACAGAACGCATCAAGGCTCATCTAATACGAGGGAGTGTCCGCGATATCTCCATAGAGTATCCCAACGCACAGTGGGGATACGGAAAGCTTCAGATGTACAATACATTGAGCATTATGAGACCTCTATAAACGCAGTCTCTAAGCCAATTCAGCCATTCTGGTAACCGCCACATAAATGTGTGAGAGCCTATACCAGGTGTTAAACCCTACTACGCCGTCTGGCGTAAGGCGGAAGATATTTTGAAACGTCACCACGGCATTCCTGGTTTGCTGTCCGAATATGCCGTCAACCATAAGCTTTGGAATGGCAGGATAATGATTTGATATGGCATTCAGCTGTTCTTGAACCACCCTCACATTCTGGCCCACCGAGCCTACCCGTAAAGCTCTTCCGGGATAGGACACCGGCACTCCGTCTACTTTATTGGCTTGCATGAGGTAGATATCGTAGCCGTAAAAGCTCCTCAATATGTCTAATGCAGTGTATCCTTGGTCACCCAATGCTTTAGAACCCCATTGAGATAACCAAGTTGGACATGTGGTGTTTCTCCCGTCGCAATATTGCGCGAACAGGGGCTGGCGGATTCCCGGCCGGGTGATAAAAGTGGTAAATATATTGTCAACTGCCGTTGATATTTCTCTGAAAATGTTGCGTCCGTAACTGAAAGCTTGGTCGAAAGCTGTCGAATTGGTGATAGTAAAATTGTATCCTCTTCCTCTATACCACTCCGTATAGACCCTGTTGAGCGTAAAGGACAGGATTGCCAATACATTTGCCGTAATGGTTTCTTGCGGCCAAGTTGAATATATTTCGCAGCTTGCCACATTTTTAATATAGTCGGCAAAGCGTATCCAATAATTTGGGGCCGAGGAGTCATAGGGCGAGCCGGCATGTACGACAATAAATTCCGGAACCACCGGATTGGGCAATACAACGTAACCTGTGGATGGCGGGAGCTCTTTAACTTCATCCTCCGGGGTTTTGGGGGGAAATGTTCCCCAAAGCGTATGATCATCTATAGAGATAATCCTTTCCTGTGAATTGTTCCCGTTAATTGGGTTCAAATTGATGTCCTGACAGGCGGTTACGTCGGGCAGAACTTGTACGCCTTCTATAATTTGGGGTTCATAACCATCCATCATAACCTGGACATCGTATTCACTATATGGTTTGTACTCATCGGACATGGAATACTCCAATGGCGGCGCTTCGAGATCAATAGTCGGAGTTTGGCCGGAGGAATCGGTGATTAGCTCCTCCAAAATTTGATTACTTTCGCCTCTGGGTGTTACGCGGACTGTCGCATTACTTGCCGGTCTGCCAATATCAGTGGCAAAGGTTGCTATCTGCAATTGACCGCTTGACATATGAAAAACCTCCTGACGGGGTGATTTATGCTTTAAGACATTTTATGCGGTAAACACAGCTTTTGTTAATAGAATTGATCACCAAACATATAGTTATTATGGAGGTGTATGTATTGCCAAGAAACTATGACCGGGATATAGAGCAATTGTTGGAAATGGAATCCCGTTACGGCCCGGTAGCGAGCAGCCGTGAGGTTATCGTAAAATACAGCGGTGACATAGATAGGATAGGAGATGAGCTTGGCGTAGAAGTGGAAACACTGGGAGAGGGCTTTGCTATCATAACGTTACAGGGCAATCAAATCTCCCAGCTGTACGACTACAAGGAAATTGAGTACATAGAGCTGCCGGAAACATTGACCTTGATGCTGAATCAAAATATAAGAACTTCCTGTATATCTGCTGTGCAAAATATGGAGGGATATAATCTGTCAGGTAATGGCGTGCTAATAGGCATCATTGATTCAGGTATTGATTACACCCATCCAGACTTTCAAAATCAGGATGGTACAAGCAGAATTATATGTATATGGGATCAAACAGTGGACGGAAACCCTCCTGACGGATTCATGCAAGGGACAGAATATGATAATCTACAAATCAATATGGCGTTAAACAGCCCATGGCCTCTTGACATTGTAATGACAGAGGATGTTGTAGGACATGGCACCGCGGTGGCGGGTATTGCCGCGGGAAACGGAAGAGCCAGCGGAGGGCGGGAAAAAGGGGCCGCGCCTGAGGCATCCCTGATCATTGTTAAGCTGGGGAATAGAGGCTTTGAATCGTTCGCGCGGACAACAGAAATCATGCGCGCGTTTAAATACATTTTGGATAAGGCGGAAGAGCACGTCATGCCCGTCGCAATCAATTTAAGCTTTGGCACTAATGACGGTTCTCATGATGGAAGCTCCCTCTTTGAGACCTATTTAAACGCTGTAGCACAAAGATGGAAAACCACTATAGTTGTTGCTACCGGAAATGAAGCCACAGCCGGACACCACTTCTCAGGAGAAATAGCCCGGATGCAGACGGTAAACGTAAATTTTATAATAGCGGAACAACTTACAAATCTTCTATATCTCACAATGTGGAAGCATTTTTCAGATATAATGACGGTGGAGCTGGTTCTGCCAAGCGGAAGAACAACCGGCATAATTGATCCTTCACAGCGATTGACCGTAAAAAGTTTAGATGGCGTAGTTATACGGATATATTACGGACAACCGACCCATTACGATGAGGATCAGGAAATATTTTTTCAAATTATTGCAGATGAAGATACTATACCACAAGGTATTTGGCAGCTTAGAATAACCGGAGTTGATATTGTGGTTGGCAGGTTTGATATATGGCTGCCTACCCAGGAAGAAAGTGGAACCGGAATCGCCTTTGCCGAACCTGATCCTGAAATGACGCTAACCATACCTTCTACAGCCATAAATGTAATATCAGTCGGAGGCTACAATGGCGCGCTCGATTTGGCAGCCCGGTTTTCGGGACGCGGCTTTAACCGGAATAATAACTATGTAAAGCCCGACTTGGTGGCCCCGGCGGTCGGTATCATAACTACACGCGCGGGCGGAGGCTATGACTCTTTTACGGGAACTAGCATGGCCGCGCCTTTTGTGACCGGCGGGGCGGCCTTGATGATGCAGTGGGGTATCGTTTTGGGCAACGATTCTTTTTTATACGGACAGCGTGTAAAGGCTTTTTTGAAAAAAGGCGCGCGAAGAAGTGCCGGAATAAGTTATCCCAACTCTATTTGGGGATATGGAGCTCTTTGCTTGAAGGATTCGATGGATTATTTGATGAATGGATGAAATGCTGGTTGATTTCTTAGCCAATTGCATCAAGCAAAAAAAAGAAAACCCCGCAAATTACGTATTTGCGGGGTTTTCCTACAGTACCCCGTCGGGGGCTCGAACCCCGGACACCCTGATTAAGAGTCAGGTGCTCTACCAACTGAGCTAACGAGGCATATTTAATTGTTCGACCCTCTAATTAAGAGTCAGTTGCTCTTACAGCTGAGCTAATGGTGTATATCTTGCTTGCTGCCTTGACATAAGTAAGGAGCTTCGCAACGGTTGTAATTATAGGGGATTATGGGAGAGTTGTCAATGGGTTTTTGAAAAAATGCAAAAAGGCTGGAGAACAGCGTAAAAACGTCATCAAGCCTACATCAAACGCGCCAATAACCTATTTCGTTTGTATGATCATTACCCGGATAAACCGGTGTAGGGGCGGCATTCTGCCGCCCGCAACGACGAGGCAGATGGTTATTACGCTGGTCGGAAATCTTGCTATCTTGCGTCAAATTTTAAACCGATATCCGGCTCCCCATACCGTTTGTATATGAACAGGGTTGGAGGGGTCTTTTTCTATTTTTTCTCTAAGCCGGTTAATATGCACCGCTACGGTTTTGATATCACCGTAGGCGTCCATTCCCCAAATGCTTTCATACAGCGTTTCTTTGCTGAATACAATTTCCGGGTTTGTCATGAGGAAGTATAGAAGATCAAATTCTTTTGCTTTGCAATCAACCTCCCGGTCATTGACATAAACTCTCCGTGCTTGAGGGCTGATCCATATATTTCCGATTTTTATCTCGTTTGTCTTTGAGCCGGAGGAGGAACCGGATTTAAGCCGTTCGTACTGGGACAGGTTCGCCTTTACTCTCGCGATGAGCTCCGTTGGCGAAAATGGCTTGGATATATAATCGTCCGCCCCAAGCCCGAGCCCCCTTACTTTATCTACATCTTCAAGTCTGGCGGTAACCATAAGGATGGGAATATCAATAGAGTTGCGGATTTTTTTACATATCTCATATCCGTCCATACCGGGAAGCATTAAATCCAAAAGGATAAGATCATACTTTCCGGATAGCGCTTCCCGCATTCCTTCAATGCCGTCTGTTACTATTACAGCGCTAAAATCGTTGATCTCCAGAAAATCCCGCTCGATTTCCGCAATGGAAATGTCGTCTTCAATGATAAGTATTTTTTTCATATTGTCATCTTCTTCCTCAAATTAATAAATCAGTCACGATACACCGGAAGCGTAAGAGTTATCGAAAGCCCGCCTTCCCGCACATTCCTGGCCTTGATAGTACCACCCAGAAGCTCTATTATCTTTGCCGAAATGGCAAGACCTAATCCGCTGCCCTTGCTTGTATTGGTTCTGGCTTTATCATTTCTGTAAAACATATAAAAAATTTTTTCCAAGGTTTCTTCCGGGACGCCGGGGCCGTTGTCGGTTAAGGTGATGCTGACGCCGGCATGGCCGGACCGGCAGGCAACCTTCATGATCCCTTGCTTTTGGCTGCCGTACTTTAGGCTGTTCTCCAGAATGTTTATTAAGACATTTCTGAGCTGCACTATGTCAACATTCACTAATACACCCTGCACATTTTCTATAAGGCTGATTTCCATGCCCTTTTGCGCATACTCGCCTGAAACAGTCTTAATGAACTTGTTAAGCTCATCGCCTATATCAAGTGTTTCCATTTTCATAGGAAACTCACCAATATCCAGTTTTGAAAACAAAAACAACTGAGAAACTATATGCTCCAGATCCTGGGACTTGCTTTTTATAATGCCGAGATAACGCTTTTGCAGCTGAGGAGTGGAGGCTACGCCCGTTTCCAGACCCTCGATATATGCTTTGATGGAGGTGAGGGGGGTACGCAGGTCATGAGAGATTCCAGCAATTAGCTCCCTTCGGTTTTCATCGTCCTTTTGTCTTGAGTTTACCATATCCATAAGCCGCTTGGCCATTTCATTAAAGTCATCACAGACAGCTGCGAACTCATCCTTGCCGCCATACATAATACGGTATTGCAGATTGCCGTCACGTATTTGCTGTACGCCATATATCAGCGTATTAAGCGGAGTGGTAATGCTGTTTATAACTATATGCGTCAGGAGACGGTTGGTTATTAATATGATCGCGACTACAATAATAAGCAAGAAAATACTTACGTTAAACATGTATTGGTAATAGGGTGAATATTCTAGGTCGGCTGTATTGTGTAAATAGTCATCAGCGAACAGGACCGTGTAATCTCCGGCGTCTATTCTAAAAATGCCGGTGTTATCCTTTGAAAAATAATGGTCGCCATCCTCCAGCAGAATAGACTCAATAAAGGAATCTTCCAAAGGGACGCCTACTATATACTGTTGCTTTCCGCCCATATATATGGACAGAGACATGTTTTCGTTGCCGTAGCTTTCACTAAAATACTCTATATCTGATTTTATCTCTTCAATATCCATCTGCGTCCATTCTTCCGTAAGGCTCTTAACCTGTATGGCAGTATGAAAAAACTCGTTTCTTTCATCAAGCGCCCGGGTATCTTTAATACCTGCTATAGTCATAACTGCGGTTACTAAAACAGTTGCTACGGTTATGCTGAGCAAGATCGGAATTATAAGCATCATTATATTAGAAATAAATAAACGGCGTTTGATAGTCAAAATGTTCACCTTCCTTTCAATAATTACAACTATAATATACAAATGTAAACTGCTAATCAAATGTTTTTAAACTAAAGGTAAACAATTAAAATTAGGCTATGTTTTTAACTTTAATTTATAAACTGTTTAACTCTTTAGCGTTGTGAGTTTAACATTCCGGATTATACTCGTTTTATCAAGCGAAGGGCAAACCCTGAAACATTAAGAAAGAAGGTAGATAAAATGAGAATAAAATCAACGGCTATTATATTAATACTAATTACGGCATTTAGCCAGACGGCTGTTTATGCGTCGGAAGAAGCCCAACGGCCGGAGCTTACGGTCAGTCAGGCGTTGACAATGGCCGTAAGTAACAGCGGCAACATCAAATCGCTTCAGGAAAGCGAGGTTTCTCTTAAGAACACCGTCACCAGCGCAAGGGACACAATGC
>Ga0153937_1001067_pt1 | contig 10296 bp, 10 predicted proteins | sample TSNY021MetaG_FD_104680 | JGI IMG/M metagenome (GOLD analysis project Ga0153937, IMG submission 104680) | Attine ant fungus gardens microbial communities from New York, USA - TSNY021 MetaG | ecosystem: Host-associated > Fungi > Mycelium > Unclassified | place: USA: New York, Robert Murphy County... | reverse complement strand
GGTTGTCATGCAATTATCAATGTTCAATATATCTAAAATACATTTCTGCATTTTAAAACAATCATTTCATTTTAGGTCTTGACTTTTAATAGTTAGTCTTTCTGCAATAACTATAACTTCCGACTGCATTTTTTATTGTGCGATCAGATGTTACAACATGCAAGAAACGAATCGTCGCACCGCAATAAACCCTCCGACACTTTTCGTGTCAAAGGGTCTATTTTAAGGATTTAAGCCATTTTATTATTTGATGCGGCTACTTTTTATCAGAAGTATTACTTTTATCATAAAAAACAGAAATAGAAGAGAAATAGCATAAGGTTGACGCGTTGCCGTAAAAACGAGAATAGAAAAAGCATGCAATAGAATAGAAGCAGTTCTGCTGATGCCGTACCATCTCTCGTTCAGAAATTGTTGCGTGATTATCTGCACCATTCCCATAACTGCCATTAGAATCGGTAAGACAAGATAAATTGTCCTTGTGATGATATTTGCATCAGGATTTGAAAACAAACTCACTATCCGAATCACTTCGCCATCTTGTTGCCCATAAAGTGGCAGAAATAAAAAGGTCAATACCATCAAATCCAAAATTCCATAGATCAAGCTAAAAATCTTATCCATATTCGTGCGGTTCTCATTTGCAGCAAGAGAAATCAATTCATCGCTCGACAGCAGCTCATCAATAGAAATTGCGAAAACTTTTGATATGCTTTTGAGCGACTCTATGTTGGGATATCCTCTGCCGCTTTCCCACTTTGAAATAGCAGTTCTGGATACAAACAGCTCTTTTGCAAGCTGCTCTTGCGTCAATTCTTTTTCTTTTCTAAGCTGCTGTAGCTTTTCATTGAATTCCATATGTAAGTCCTCTTATTCCATGGTATTCATAAACACTCAAACTCTTCTTCTGTTAATTCTTTTCCCAGTGCTATCTCCATATTTACCTTAAACGGTTCTAACCTTTGTTCCGTTCTCAATCTTTCACAAGACCAATCGTCTCCACGCAAACCACTGATTGCATGCTGCACACGTACTTTATATCGTAACAACCGATATTCTTCTAAAGATATCTCTAGAAACTCAGTAATGTAGTTTTCCATTGACATTTTTCTATCAATAAATACACCTTTGTCAGACACTCGAAAGATAGCAGGGTCTCCGGCAGTCTGATCCCATTTGAACTCATCATATTCCAGACATCCTAATAGTCTTACAAATCTCCAGTCAAGTTCCTCTTGCGAAATATTCGGATATTCGATCTTCACTTAAGTATCCCTCACCTCCTAAATAATTGTCAATATATGAGATATGTGTACGATTAGCCTCTATGAATTGATTCACCGCATTTAACTGACCGTCTACAGCAGGGAGATGCCCACGACTCATATAATCCTTACGGCTTCCAAATGCCGTACTTTGTAAATCTTTCGTTCCTATAAACGCTTCAATACTCGATTTTAGTAGCGGCACATTCTCCGTGACAGACTCCAGACTTCTGTTTAAACTCTCTAAACTTGCTCTTACTTCTTGCGGATATATTTCAAGCCCCATATTTTCATTCCTCACACAGTCTCATATTCTTTTTTAGTTTCACTAAAATATATTTTTTTAGGGGGAGTCCTTTTATTATAGCATCTGTACTATTTAATGTCACTAGTTATGCAAAAATAATACTTGACAAACCTTAGCGAGTGTTATATAAATACTTAATCGGAATAGAAGGAGGATTTAATACCAGCGACGTCAATAGCATGTCTGACGAGAAATACTAGCATGATTCAATTCTAATATTTTTCTAATATAAAGTATGTACAATAAAAATAAAAAGGGTGGTGGCTATGCGAATACTTATAGCTGAGGATGATATTGACCTTAATGAGATCATTGTGAAAAAACTAAGCGCTGAGGGATATGCGGTGGACAGCTGCAAAAACGGTCAGGAAGCGCTTTACTATTTAGATTCAGTTGGGTATCAAGCTGCAATTCTGGATATTATGATGCCGGAGATGGACGGAATTGAAGTTGTCAAGAAGCTACGGGCACAGGGGAACCTGACACCGATCATATTCCTGACCGCTCGTGACGCAGTAGCTGACAAGGTGACTGGCTTAGATATCGGCGCGAACGATTATCTCGTCAAGCCATTTTCCTTTGACGAGCTGACCGCCCGCATTCGCGCTGCTACTCGTGTCACATCAGCAAATCCGACCAACATATATTCCCTTTCTGACTTAACCCTCGACATAGAATCTCATATTGTAAAACGCAGTGAGACAGAAATACATTTAAGCGCAAGGGAGTATTCGCTTTTAGAATATCTGCTGCTAAATAAGAATAAAATTCTCTCACGCCAAAAGATCGAAGATAACGTTTGGAATTACGATTATGAGGGCGGAACTAATGTAGTAGACGTTTATATTACCTATCTGCGCAAGAAAATCGACGAAGGACATCCCAATAAACTGATTCACACCGTTCGCGGCATCGGATACATTATGAAGGACGAATCGAGTAAGAATATATAGAGAAAGGCGCCAAATGAGAAAACTAACGATTAAACTTAAAATTACACTATGGTTTACAGCTGTCATGATTTTGCTGTGCATCGTTGTTTTTGCGTTTATTGCCGTCGTCTCCAACCAGACGGCAGTGCGTGATGTCAAGATTGCCTTGACCAGTCTCGTGGATCGGAATATTCGGGAGGTTGATTATGACGATGGTGACATTGAAATTGACAAGAAATTTACATCTTTCCAAAACGGGGTCTATTGCATTCTTTTTAGAGAAGATGGCACAAAGTTACGAGGCAATGCGCCATTCGACGAATTGATGGAAGAGCCCTTTGAAGACGGAACTATTCGTGAGATTAGCGTCTCTGGTGAAATGTATCTTATCTATGACCGGTTGATTTCATTTAAACGCCATGACGATATTTGGATTCGGGGTGTTGCTTCTGAGAGCGGAGGTTCGATCAACTTATCTGCCATGTCAAGAACGGCATTGATAGCCCTGCCTTTGTTAATCATATTGGCCGCCGTTGGTGGTTATTTGATCGCCAAGCGCTCATTGCTTCCTATCCAGAAGATCAGTGAAACCGCAGAGGCAATCGGAAATAGTGGTGACCTGTCCAAGCGTATTGAAATGGATGCCAATGGCGACGAACTAAATCAACTGGCCGGCACCTTTAATCGAATGTTTAACCGGCTGGAAACCAACTTTGAAGCCGAACGGCATTTCACCTCCGATGCCTCCCATGAGCTGCGGACACCAGTAGCCATTATTTTAGCGCAATGCGAATATGCTTTTGAAAACGCTTCGGGAGAGGATGAGCTATACGAGTCTATTGGGGCGATCCAAAAGCAAGGCTATCGAATCACCCACCTGATCGAATCGCTTCTATATTTTACTCGTATTGAGCAAAATACTGAAGAGCTGGCCACAACGACAGTCAATCTAAGTGCATTGGTGCTATCCATTTGCCAGGAGCAAAAGGAAATCGAGAATAAAAACATCTCGCTAACTGAGGAGGTTCAGCCGGGAATAGTGATGATGGCAGATACAGCGCTGTTTTCACGTATGCTGGTCAATCTGATTCAAAACGCTTACCGCTATGGCAGGAAAGATGGAAGCATCAAGGTCAATTTAAAGGAAAATATCAATACCATTATCCTTTCAGTGGCGGACGATGGGGTTGGCATCCCACAAAATGAACTTCCGAATATTTGGAATCGATTTTACCGTGTAGATAAGTCCCGCAGTTCTTCAAAAAACTCCGGACTCGGACTAGGACTGGCAATGGTCAAGCAGATCGCCGAGCTACATGGTGGGATTGTCCATGTCGAAAGCGAACTTTATAAAGGCAGCACCTTTATGATTGAGTTCACAAAAAAATAACAATTTAAATACCAAATCATAACTCCTTCTAATTATTTTCTAATGGAATATATTTATACTTACATTTAGAAAATATTAGGAAGGAGTTGATTTTTATTGGAAAGTAAAATGCGAATCGCCCTTATACCTGCTTATGAGCCGGGAAATCTACTCATTAATCTGCTTGATCAGATCTGGTCTGCCGGTCTTACTATAATCGTTGTTGATGATGGCAGTGGCCCCTCATTTTCAAATATATTTAGACAAGCGGAGGTACTTGCCATTGTATTGACGCATCCGGAGAATTACGGAAAGGGGCGCGCCATTAAGACTGGACTTCAATATATAACGGAGCATTTTAACGGTGGGCACACCATCGTAACGATGGATGCCGACGGGCAGCATCAGGTATCGGACGCCATCAAGATTTGTGAAGCGGCAGCTAACCAACCGAATACATTGATTCTCGGCAGCAGGCAGTTACGGGAGAATGTCCCGCTAAAAAGCCAGGTAGGAAACACCATCACCCGCTTTGTATACAGCATTTCCACTAAATCATATGTGCATGATACACAAACCGGTTTGCGTGCTTTTAGTGCTGCGTTGCTCCCATCATTATTGGATATCGAAGGTGAACGATATGAATATGAAATGAATGTCCTGCTGGAATTTGCCCGCAGGAAAATCCCAATCGAGGAAATTACGATTTCGACCATCTACATGGATAATAATTCTGGTTCACACTTCGACACGGTGAAGGATTCCTACCGGGTCTACAAAGAGATTATCAAGTTTTGCGCTTCCTCAATGATTAGCTTTTTGGTGGATTTAAGCCTTTATAGTTTGCTGATTGGTTTGACCGGAGGACTTGGCATCACTGCCAGCCTGACAATATCCAATGTCACTGCCCGAGCCATTAGCGCAAGTGTCAATTACACCATTAATCGTAAATTTGTATTCAAAAGCGAAAAAAGCGTTCGGCAATCAGCGATTCCGTATTTTATGCTGGCGTCGGCAATCCTTGCCGGCAATACCTTTGTTTTGGGCGCACTCATAGAGCTGATGAATATGAATCAATATGGGGCAAAGCTGCTTACCGAGCTACTATTCTTTACAATGAGCTGGCTCGTGCAGCGCTTCTTGATCTTTAGGAAGAAAGGAGCTATGCAGCATGAAGTTTAATTTTTTTAAAAAGAAATTTGCATGGGCGATTTTTTATACGATTCTGCTTACTTCGTTTACGTTATACGCCGTCCTAGATACCTTTGTCATAACTAGAGTATACGCCTCTGTAGAAGCTGACGAAAGGGGCAGTGATGAAAGTATTGCTTCGACAAAGAGCAGTTCACTAAATGAATCTGAAAATACCTATAGTGATCAGAATATCAGCATCACGATTACAGAATATCGGGAATACGATACGACCATCTATGTGGCCGATGTTTATGTCTCATCTGCCGAATATCTGCAAACTGCTTTTGCGCAAAACTCGTATGGTAAAAATATCACTGAAAAGACGTCCTCAATTGCTACTTCCAACAATGCGATTCTGGCCATTAACGGGGACTATTACGGCTCACAGACCAAAGGCTACGTTTTAAAAAACGGGGAACTTTACCGCGAAGCCGCATCTGAGGATCAGGAGGATTTAGTTATCTTAGCAGACGGTTCTTTCGAGATTATCAAAGAGAGCGACGTAACGGCAGAGGCTTTACTGGAAAATGGTGCGCTCCAAGTGCTGTCTTTTGGACCGGCGCTGGTCACAAATGGTTCGGTTTGTGTTTCGGAAAGTGAGGAGGTCGGAAAAGCTAAAGCCAGCAATCCTAGGACTGCTATTGCGGTTGTAGATGACCTTCATTACCTTTTTATTGTTTCAGATGGCCGTACGGATGAGAGTGAAGGCTTAAGTCTTTACCAGCTGGCTAAATTTATCCAGAGCCTTGGAGCCAACACTGCCTACAACTTAGATGGCGGCGGCTCTTCCACTATGTATTTTAATGGCGAGGTCATTAATAATCCAACCTCAAACGGTAAAACTATTAAGGAAAGGAGTGTGAGCGACATTGTATATATCGGATATTAAGCTTAAAACTGCCTTTATCTATCTGCTAGCCTCACTATTTTGCGTGCTTTTTGGCGCAGTTTATGAATACTACAGCCATGATGTCTATTCTTATTATATGATTTACGCCTTCGTATTTCCATTGGCAGCAGGGGTACTGCCCTTTGTGCTGATGTTCCTTAGTGGTCACAAGCGAATCCCCAGCAGGCTTACGCTAAATCTATACCATTCAGGAATCGCCACGCTAAGCGTTGGGAGCATCATGACAGGCGTTATGGAAATCTATGGGACAACAAACGATATCCTGCAAATTTACTGGATTGTGGGATTCGGCTTTATCGGAATTAGCTTATTGAATTATGTAATAGGGCTTTTTACAAGAAAAAAATGAATATTTGGAGGAATTATAATGATAACTAAAAGAAATAGAATAACAATCGCATTATTAGCAACTTTGATGCTATTAACAACTGGATGCAGCACATCAACGAATAATACTTCTGAAACATCGACGACGACAAGTGCCAGCACAATCGGAACGACTGATACAGCAGGTGTCGCATCAACCATCGCAGCCGAATATTCCGATGAGGATACCGATGCCTCCTGGGACAATGCATCTGCAACCCAGATTGAATTCAGTGGTACGAGCGCCACCATCAGCGGCAGTGGCGCTACCGCTTCGGATAACATTGTCACAATCACAACAAGCGGCGATTATATCCTGTCGGGCGATTTTACAGGCAGCGTGGTGGTATCGGCATCCTCCTCAGATATCGTGCGGCTGGTGCTTAACGGCGTAAATATTACTGCCGACAAGAATTCTGCCATCTATTGCACCGAAGCGGATAAGCTTTACATCACTCTAGCCGAGGGAACTGATAACACCGTGACCGATGCGGCGAATTTCACCTACTCCGATACCACAGCCGAGGAGCCTGATGCTGCCATCTTTAGCAAAGACGATTTGACCATCAACGGCAGCGGTTCATTGACCGTTTATGCAACTTATCATAACGGCATCGGTACCAAAGACGATCTGGTCATCGCAGCTGGAACATTTCTAATTGATGCAGCGAACGACGGACTCCGGGGACGTGATTCAGTTACGATATTAGACGGCAGCTTTACGATTACTTCCGGTTCTGACGGCATCCAATCCAACAATGATGAGGATACCTCAAAGGGCTGGGTTCTGCTTGAGGGCGGCACTTATCATATCACTTCAGGAAACGATGCCATTCAGGCCGAAACTCTGATGGAAATTTCAGGAGGGTCCTTTGAACTGCTGACAGGCGGCGGCAGTGATGCGGCAATGACCGACACCTCTGAAAGCTACAAGGGCATAAAGGCCGGTACGAATATGACCATCAGCGGCGGCAGCTTTACTATAGACAGCTCCGATGATTGCGTCCATGCCAATGGGAACATTGCTATTGGTGGTGGAGAGCTTACCTTATCCTCCGGTGACGATGGCATGCATGCCGACGGAGATTTAACCGTATCCGGCTCTGTTACCTTAACCGTCCTTAAAAGTTATGAAGGACTGGAGGCTAAAACGATGACACTCGCCGACGGCATCATCAACATTAACGCTGATGACGATGGCATAAACATTTCAGGCGGTAACGATTCAGGCACAGGCGGTAAGTTTGGGGAAGACCATTTTAACACTGGAAGCTCAGATCAATGGCTGATGATTACTGGAGGAACGATTACTGTAACTGCCGGAGCTGACGGCATTGATATTAATGGCAGCGGCGAAATGACCGGTGGCACTGTTGATATCACAGCAGCTACGCTCGGGGAGGGGGATACCATTGACAGTGACGGCAGCTTTAACCGAACGGGTGGAACCTTAACTGAAACGGGCGGTAACGCTATGGGCGGGAACCCCGGAGGTGGAAACCCAGGAAGCGGCAACCCCGGAGGCGGCAACAAACCTGGACGGTAAAGATGGTTATGTGTGTCTGCCCAAAAGCTGGGCAGACACACACTATTTAGCGATATCTATTAACAATCTCAAGCATTGCATCCCATTTTCGTTCCATATCCTTAACCAGTGCAAGTTGGTTTCTAGCTCTATTCTACCACTATAGTTCCATATCCTCTAAGGCTTCCGAAAAACTAGTATACTTCTTAGTATCCGGATTTCTACTAATTCTTTTCGCCTCTTCCATTGCCTCTAGCACTTCTGGTTTATAAGTCGGAATCATTTGTGTTGCTAAAGTATTCCAATGATGGCAACAAAAAATTTCTTTTATTCTAAAACTTGCTTACAAAGTAATTTCTAACATTCACAATCAAGGAAGCAGTGTTTTAATGTGCTTCTTAATTTTTTTCATTGCCCAATCGTAATGGCTGGATGTTGTTGACACGCAATAACTGCCTAGGCATGTCGTTCCTGTCCACGCAAAGTATTTATTTTCAAACAATTCTTCATTTGAAAATCCTTCAATCAAATCCAACACTTTTTTATGGCTCTCACAAAGCATTTTCTTTGAATTCTCATAGGGCGTCGATTGATGTTTCTCCCAAAATTCCGCATTCATCTTGGCGTAGGTTTTCCAGTTATAGGGCTCTGGCAAAAACGGTTTTGCTTCACCTCTAAGGTTAGCCTCCGTCCAATTTAGCAGTAGTTGATGCCATTCGTACAGATGAACAAGTACGTCACGCATATTCTGATCGCGCTTCCAATGCGCTTCTTTTTGTTTGAAGTCGTCGCCAAAGTTGAAGTCTGCGTTCTGCTCCTCGTCTGTCATAGAATCAATGAGTTTCCACATTTTTTCAAACTGTTCGTTCGCCGCTTTAATTAAATCTAGTTTTGTTTTCGGTCTTGCCATAGGTTGATCCTCCATGTTGTCGGCAAGCTAGTGCATCGCCAAATTTGATTATTTTTCTATCGTTGAATGAAAAACTAAAATACAACTAATACATTGCCTCTTTACATATAATTGATTTTTGCCCTGAATTTCACCTTTTTTAAAGGTGTGTTTTCCTTTTTATGTGCTATAATGTAAGTATTCCAGACATTTGACTGATCTTTTGGTCATAGCAAACAGACGACTAGCTTTTTCTTATGCAGAAGTAAATGCGACCCGTCTTTTTACACCTATTGACAAATCGATTATTATCTGCATTTCGTTATTCGTTTACTTTTTTATCAGTAAGTCTGGCATCAATTGCACTTCATCGGGCGGGATGAGGTGCATTTTTAGTAAGTTCATCAGTGCGAGCATATCTTGGTCGTTTGCTGTAACCAGTTCATAGGGACTCTGGTAATTCATGCTTGGCCTTCTTACACTGTTGATATGATTCATTAAAAGGGTCATATCCTCCTGTGTATAGGGATTCAGGCTTCGTCCCTTAGGAATCACATAACGGATGAATTCATGGTTCTTTTCAATATGAGGTTTCTGCCATGAGGCCATCGGATCACAGTAGAACAATGCGGTTCTATAATCCAATTCTTCTGTTAGTTCCAGATCATCCACTCGTTTAAATTCACCACCATTATCGGTCAGGAACACTGGGAAAAGCCTTTGGAATACAGGCAGGCCTGATCCCACTTCCAGATAATCAAAAACTCGTTTTACTGATTCTGCTTTCCCATCTGGCATCAGAAAGAGCAACATAATACTGTTTCCCCTTAGGATCATTGTCAGTAGGCGTTTTCCGCTCTCACGGACACCTTTCACCGTATCCATCTCTGTCACCCCGCTATCCGTCCCATCCTTCATATACTTCTCAAAGTCCTCATAGGCACGTCCCTGCCGGTATCCTTGATTCTGAAAACCCAAGGGGCTGCTAACAGCTTTCTTTCGTGGGCGACACCCTGTTTTTCTTCTCAAATCAATGTTTCGGATGGTCATTTCTCCCGTGTCAATGTAGTTATAAAGTGTCCTCAAACATACAGGAAGTTCCTTCTCATGTTCTGCGTAAATATGTGATAATGGCTGCCCTTGCTTCACTAACTTTGTGATAAGCACATCCATCTCTTCCTTTTCCGCATCCGGTATCCGTATTCCTGACCTGCTTTCAGAGCGTCTCCTTTTCACTGCTGCATCTGCATATTTGGCACTGTAAACATAGCGTTCCTTCTTACAATAACCCCTTCCTCTACAAGTATTACAGGCATATGGTGCCGACTCATGTTCACGGCATGCCCTGGACACATATCCACTGCAATACGTGTGACAATCTTTATATCGGCACAGGGCACATCTCATATCGCAGTATGTATTCCCACAGATATGCTGATCTATGCATTGTTTTGCAAGCTTACAGTCATTGTTAAAGGGATACTCGCCTTGCATCCGGGTTCTATTTTCCAGTACCTCATGGGCAATGGTAGAGGGATG
>Ga0153937_1001066_pt1 | contig 10302 bp, 7 predicted proteins | sample TSNY021MetaG_FD_104680 | JGI IMG/M metagenome (GOLD analysis project Ga0153937, IMG submission 104680) | Attine ant fungus gardens microbial communities from New York, USA - TSNY021 MetaG | ecosystem: Host-associated > Fungi > Mycelium > Unclassified | place: USA: New York, Robert Murphy County... | reverse complement strand
GGTATTTCTCCAGCGTCCTTCTCACATACTCGCAGACGTTTTCAATTTCAAATAGCTCGCGCGGATCATCGTCATAGGCAAAGGACAAGGATACTTTGCTGCGGCCATGCCGTTTTGCCTTGTTAAGCTCCCCGACGAGTTGATCGATCCTGGTGTGATTTTTTTCATTGACTTCGTGTTTTTGTACCTGGAAAAGAATCATTTCATTGTTACGTATCATCTTGGAAGTTACAATTCCTGTACGGATAATTTTCGGTATCATGGTTATTCATCACACTCCCGCTATAATTTGGTATTATATCATAGGAGTAACAGAAATGGAAACTATATGCCGCACCGTGCAGGGTGGCGCTACACTCTTTGTCTTTGTCAGAGGCACCCTGCTGGTGGGCCGTCCTTTCCCCGTAAGAGGAAGGCGGGCCAAAGAGAAAAGGAGGAGCACTGCGCCCCTCCTTATATTAGGAATCCCTTCATCAAACGCGCCACAAACAACGCTGTAAGCCTGTATCTATGTGTATCTATGCGGGTTTACAGCGTTTTTAATTTCTCCTAAACCCGCATTTACAAGATTCGAAATTCTAATCTCGCTTTGTCTGTTCATGATTCTGGATTTTCCCTGCCGCCTTTGTCTCGTTGTTGTTCTTCAAGTTAATTGATGTTCAATTAACCTGAAGAACAATAGTTCAGTCTTGTTTAATCAGTATAGATACTTAGTCATTCCGATGCTTTTTCCCGCCAAATAGTTTCCTTTTCCGTGTCAGCGTTATTCCAGCAATGCCAAGTACGGAAATGCCGATCAACGCGATCCACAGCCACAGATTGGAACTGTCGCCGGTGGAGGGGGCTGTCGTACCCGTCGTTTTGCTTGTGCCATCCGTGTCGCTCGTATCGCCCGAAGTCGCGGTTTTCGCCCACTGAGCGTACAGGGTGTGGTCAGCGTCAATGCTTACGATGGTTTCGGCGGTCACCTTTGTTCCGCCGGTTTTCTCGGTATACCAGCCCTTGAAGGTGTATCCGTCTCTGATGGGAGTAGGGAGGCTTCCATACGCCTCGTTATAGACGACGGTTTTGGACGTCGTTGTCAGCGTGCCACCGTTTGCGTTATAGGTTACGGTGTAGTAGATTTGCGGCGCCGCTAAGACAATGATCTCGATCTCCTTAATATCGGGATTCATAGCATCAACCCAAGCACTTCCGTCCCAGCGTTCCAGCCGATAGTTCACCGTAAGCGTATATGTACCCACGTTATTTATCGTCGCGGTTGCGGTGTACGGCCCGCCAGCCGGGAAGGTTCCGCTGGGGTTGACGCTCCAATCGGTGGGAACATAGCGTTCGTCACCAATTACATTTCCAGAAGCGTATTGCCGGTCGCCCATTGCGGTGAAACTGAAGGATTGGCCTGCTTTGATATTGTCCGGTTGCAGCGTGAGGGTGTTGCTATTGGCGTTGGCGGGAGTTGGCTGTACAGGGATATTCTCCCAAATTGCGTACAGGATAAGGTTGCTTCCCGGCATGGTGATTTGCTCCCCGGCCGCATAGCTTGTGCCTGTGCCATTTGCATTGGTGTTCCACTCCTTAAATTGCTTACCGTCCGGAGCAGCAAATGTATTGACTGCGGCGTTGAATATATCACTTGCGTGGTAGGTAACGCCTATGTCATTACCATTTCCGCCGTTGGCTTTATAGGTGATTGTATATTCGGCGGTTGACAGCGTACCTGTGAGGGTAACTTTGTGGGTGCTGTCAGCGTCCAGTGAAACCGTCTCGCTGGTTACGCCGCCCGTCCTAGTTCCCGTAATGGACTGCGTTCCCGTATAATTGCGCGCCGCCAACAGACCGGAGCCGGAGACCGTCAGATCAGGCGTCCAGTCGTAATTGCCGATACTTGCGATGTTGGAGCCGTCCGCATAGGGATTTTTTGCCGTTTGGTCGTCAAAAGCCACCGGTGTATTTGTATATTCCTCCCAAACAATGCCGCCGTCTGTGGCGGAGATAGTTCCGTTTGATGTATAGACCGACGCGGTATCATTGGAGCCGTCGCCGCGAATTTCGGCAATACCCTTGATAACGGAACCCGTACCATCGACGGTGATATTGCCATCGACATAAACGCCGTACGTGACGCCCGCCCCCGTTACTATACCTCCGTTGCTTATGGCGACATAGCCGCTATCGGCACTAATGCCGCACTCATTGCCGCCCGTGCCCGTCAGTGTACCGCTGTTAACCGTGATATTGCCGAACGTAAGAACGTCGATTTGACCGTTATCCTCCGCCGTCATCGTGCCGCCGTCAGCGATGGTGATGTCGCCCAACACCCGGACGCCGTTGGAATCATTGTTCTGTACGATTATCGTGCCGCCGTTGACGGAAAGATTGCCGCTTAGGCCTACGCCATCATGATTGCTGTCCTTGGATGTCAACGTGCCGCTCACGGTGATATCACCGTTGACCCAAACATTGCTGCCCGTGTTATTTAACGTGCCGCTTACGGTGATATTGTCGGAGATCACGCCACTCTCGCTGGTCAGAGTGCCGCCTTCTTTGATATCAATATTGTCACTACCCTGAACGGTTCCTTTGCTGGTCAGAGTGCCGTCTGTATATATCGTGATATCGTTACTGGCCCGGGCGCCATAGGAGCCTTCGTTGCTCGTCAGCACGCCGCTGACTTCGATGTCACCACTCGCCCAGACGCCATAGTCAGAGCCGTTGCCTGTTAGTTTGCCGCCGGTGTTTATCGTGATATTGTCACTCCCCCAGACGCCGTTGAAAGAACCGTTGCCCGTCAGCTCGCCGCTGACCTCGATGTTGCCGCCCGCGGCGACGCCATAGTCAGAGCCGTTCCCTGTCAGCTCGCCGCTGACTTTTATATTGCCATTGGCAGAGACGCCGGTGCCGCCGCTGGTATCATCTTCGCTCGTACCTGTCAGCTTGCCGCTGACCTCGATATCGCCCGCAGCGAAGACGCCAATAGAATATTTGCTCGTGCCTGTCAGCGTGCCGTCGGCGCCCACAGTAATATTTTGGGACGCGAAGACGGCCCATTCGCTGTTGGAATTGACGGCCGTCAGTCCACCGTCAGTGACTGTAATATTGCCTACCACCCACACGCCGGGGTAGGTGTTATCCTCCGTCGTCAGCGTGCCGCCGTCATCGATGATGATATCGCCGCCTGGCATCCAGACGCCGTTGCTGTCATTGCCATTCGCCGTTACCGTTCCGCCATTGATATAAAGGTTATAGCCAGATGTGACGCCGATGCCGGGATAGGTGTTGCCATTCGTCGTCAGCGTACCGCCGCTTTCGACGATGATATCACCGCCCGCCATCCAGATGCCATTGTCAGAGTTATCACTTACGGTCACTTCGCCGCCGTCGATGTTGAGGTCATAGCCGGAGTCAATGTATATGCCGGGATAGGTGTTGCCATTCGTCGTCAGCGAGCCGCTATTTTTGACGGTGATACCGCCACCCGGCATCCAGACGCCGTTTTCACCGTTCCCATTCGCCGTCACCGTTCCGCCGTCGATAAGGAAAGAACCCGTAAGAGAATAGATGCCTGAATATTGGCCGTTATCTGAACTCAGCGTACCGCTTACAGTAATATCTCCATCGGCCCAAACAGCGTCACCCGTGTTATTCAACGTACCGTCTACGATCAGATTGCCGCCGGTTCCCGCTCCGTTGTTCGTATTCAGCGTGCCGCCCACGGCCACTGTGAGATTGGAGTTTGCGTAAACATCGCCTATGCTTGTCAGTGTTTCTGTGCCGTCTATAGTGAGGCTGCCGCTGAGGCTGACAAAAATGGATTGAATGGTTACGTCGGCGTTTACCGTCAGGGTAAGGTTACCGTTGGCTACGGTGATCACGGTTGATGAATCCAACACGCAGGAATCCGTACCATTTGTCAGAATCACATCAGAGCCGCTCGTTTCAATCGTATAGCTCCCGGCCGGGAGGCTTGTCGGATCAAGAAGTGCCGTTGTCACAGCGCCCATAAAAAACGTATAATAGGGTGCGCCGAAATCTGCGTCGTCCGTGACCTTATCACAGTAGTAGCCGCTCGGCATAAGGCTTTGATTCAACGCGTATTCCCAACGGGGTTTTGTCGCATCCAATGCATCTAGCGCGGCTGTGAAACCGGAGGATTTAAGCGCCTCCGTATACGCATTGTCGGCCTTGTCTATCGCTGCCTGTACCTCCGCCATAGTCGCGGGCTGCGGCGTATACTCATATGTAATATCCGATTCCGTGTCATCGTTGGTCGCCGCTCCCGATTTCTTCGGCGCGGGCGTCACCTCGCCCGTGGGCGTGGGTGATGGCTCGTCCGTAGGAGTAACATCGTCACCGCCGGACGTCACTTCGTCCGTTTGCGCCACACCTAGCGTTGGCTCGGGCGCAGCGCCCTCCGCCGGCGCCATGCCAAGGCTGCTGAAGACCAGCGACACGATCAGCAATATTGCAAAGATTCTGCTCGCTTTGTTTTTCATAAAAGTTCATCCTCCTTGCTTTTTGGTACCTCTTTGCACGATCCCGTACAATGGATAACCTGTACAATCCGATTACGACCTAGCGCGAGGAATAAAATCCTCTTTCTTTCTCGCATAAATGATTGCCCTCCTCCTTTTTATTCGTTTCATTGTCCTTTTTGTTCCCCCTCTTCAACCGCAGTCAAAAAAGCTCCTAGCGCAAAAGCCAATCGCCCCACCAGCACATAGCCGCTGATGGCATCATCGCCGTTGGGATTGACGTCGTCATTCTGGCGCACGACCACTGCGTTATTATCATTGTTGCCCGGCGACCACAGCCTCCAATCATTGCTGTTACAACCGCGTCCCCATTCCCGCACGGTTTACACGCCGTTTTGCAGGAGGGTATCAATGACCCATTCCCGTGCCTCCTTGCAGTAAACGGATTTTGGCACATTTTCCACAAAGTACGAATGAACATCCATATCCTGATCCATATCTTCATCCTTTCCCGCGCCAATTAACGCCGAAACCGGCTTGGATCATCGCTGATCCAGCCGGTTTTCGGGGGAGGGGGTACTGCTATAAACATTTTAACATACTCTTTGATAAAAAGCGGAAATCGTTATATCACTTTTTCGAGAGATTGAGCATATAAGGCTTATTTTGTCATGCCGGTTATTTGGAATCGATCACTATTTGATAACCGCCGCTGCGTTTCGATTTTATAACAACTTCCGGATAATCCGCCAGCTTCTGCCGCATTTTGTAAATGCAATTGTGAACCGTGCGTACATTGCCAAACGCCTTCATATCCCACACTTTTTCGTATAGTTCCTCGGCTGTCAGATATTTACCTCTGTTTTTTACAAGCGTCTCCAGTAACGTGAACTCTTTGGGTTCCAGCAACAGGTCTTGATTATCCAAATAAGCGCGCCGGGCAATAAAGCGCAGCTCCAGCGCACCGATACGCAGCGGCGGTTCTGCCGCCGCGCCGGTTCTGCTGCGCCGCAGCAAAGCGGCGACACGGGCAAGAAAAACGCCGTGATTGTAGGGCTTGGGCAGATAATCGTCGCCGCCTCGCATAAGCCCTGCAACAACGTCCTCATCCTCCTTCAGTGCCGTCAGCAGCAGGACAGGTACGTCGTTTGTCCGTCGCAGCTCCTCCAGAAAGTCAAGGCCGTTGCCATCCGGCAGCAGTATGTCCAGCACGATGAGGTCAGGGTTCTCCTGCGCAATCAGCGCGCGGCCGTCCTCAAGAGTTTCGGCTTCCGGCACCCTGTAACCCACCTCGGTCAGCAGGTTGCGGTTCAGGCGCAATATATTCAGGTTATCCTCAATCATCAGTATGGTCTGTTGCATCGGCATTCTCCTTTTCCGTCGGCAGCGTGAACGTGACGGTTGTCCCCGCGCCGGGTGTGCTCTCTATGGTAATCCGCCCGTTGTGAAAATCTATAATCTCCTTGCAGATGGCAAGGCCCAGCCCTGCGCCGCCTCTGCCGCTGACCCGGCGCCCGAACACATGGGGCAGCAGTTCGGGGGCGATCCCTTTGCCGTTGTCGGACACGGTGGTCACCGCCATGCTGTCCTTTACCGCGCCCGACAGGATCACCGTTCCGCCCCGCGTATGGTTGTTGGCGTTGACGGCCAGATTCAGCAAAACCTGATGGATCATGTCGCCGTTGACGCGCACCGACGGCAGACCGCTTTCCATCTGGATTTCCAGCCGGTTGTTGTTCTTGGCGAGGATAGGACGGCAGGTGGCCGCAGCCCGCTCAATGATCGCCGCTACGGGAACCACGCGGCGCTCCCACGCCATATCCGCCGACACCTCCAGCAGCCCTTCGGCAAACGCGGACAGGCGGTTCGCCTCGCTTGATACAAGGCGCAGATTCGCCTTTGTGTCCTCGCCCACCGCCCCCTTGTTGATTTGCGAGAGGGTGTATTGCGCAAAGCCGTCTACGATGGTGAGCGGCGTCTTGATCTCATGGCTGATGTTGGCCAGGAAATGGAGCCTCAGCTTATCCAGCCGTTCCAGCATGTTGTTTGTTTCCTCCATTTCACGCTCGCTGCGGTGCGCCTCGTCAAGCTCCCGTTCGGTGCGGGCGAAGCCCAGCGCCAGCGCCAATATGTTGATGAACAAAAACGCCATCATGCCCGTTTCCGGGTAATCCAGCCCCCATAACGAATTCGTGTAATACATATGCGAATGAATCCCCATTACCGACAAAAGCATATAGATGAGAAAGCCCGCCAGCAAGAGCGCCTGTTCCGGCACGGACAGTACGGCAGTTCTCTTTTTGTACAGGATGCTCACAAGGATTGCCGCCAGCAGATAGACGCCGGACAGGGCGTATATCCATACGGTCGCGGTGACGAAGCGGGTAAACAAAAGCGGCGGCGTCAGGCAGATAAAGGCCGCGTTCAGCGCGCAGAAAACGGCGTAGCCCCGCATCGCCCATTTGCTCGCCGCACCGGGGAACAGGGCGCTGAAATACAGTACGGAGAACAGCGCAGCGCCGCAGGTCGCAAGGTATTCCAGCCGGATGGCGAGATACCAGTCGAGGTTCGGCAGCAGCAGCATGATCGCTTTGTCGTCGATGAGCAGGCCGCGCAGGGCAATGCAGCCGCAGGCCAGCGAGAACCACAGGAAGTAGCGGCTCTTGCCAAAGAACAGGTACATGCCGAAAAAGAACAGCATGGCGGTGACGAGGGCGAAGGTGACGGCGGCGATGTGCAGGGTTTTCAACTGCTCTCCGCGCATAATGTTTTGGGCGGAGCCAAGCGTGATCGGATAGAAGCCGCCCGTGTCCGAATGGACGAAGTTGGAGTAGTGCAGGACGATTTCGGTGGTATCGTCCTGTGGCGCAAACGCCGCTGTGTTCCGCCCGGTTTTTGGCGTAACGGTGTCGGCGCTGTCCCCGGTCACGCCGACAGGCGGGTATTCCTTGCCGTTTATAAACATACGCTGTGCGTAGGACGTGTTTTTCGCGGAAATGGCGTAGACGTTTCCAACAGGGAGCTTTAGCAAAATGCGCAGCGTACCGTAGTCTTTCAGACTGGGACCTACGCCAAAGAGCCGGACAGGCTCCCGTGTCACTTTTCCCGACGCGAAATCCTCCGGCGTGTAAAAGGCAAGGTCGTAGATATGGATCGCGTCCGATGTTATCCTGACGGTTTCCCGGTCAAAGTCTATGCCCGTCAGGTCAACCACGCCGTTCTCCGAGGGGTAGACATCCGTGGTATCCGTGCCGCATAAAATGGATACAGCCGCAAATACCAGCGTCACCGCCAGAAGGTACGCTGCCATTCGTAATGCCACCGCGCCTTTTTTTATTTTGTCCGCCGCCGCATTCATATTTATATCGTCGCCCCGCTTAATCATACTGTGCTTGCCGCCGCCTGATATCTGGCATCATTTTTTCACATCCCATGTTGGTCACCCACTTGTTCTTTTCTCTTTTTGCGTGGGTCAATCGGTTTATCGGCATCCTTTGGGATCATCCAAACGAATCCGAAGCGCATAGCCCCCTCTATACGGTTATCCGCACATAGTGTTTGTACCCAACGCACCGATTTACCCCATTTGTCAGCCGCTTTCTGAACAGTCAAATAGTCCATAAAAATACCTCTATGCAAGTTATTATGTATAAATTTTAATTATATGCGTACTGGCGCATTATTTCAAGTATTTATACGAAAATCGTAGAAATAGGGAAAAAACCTGCTGTTCAGTCACAAATAGCAGGTTTTTGTTGCAAACTCCTTTTGTCCAAAAATTCATGTTTCATTATTCGTTTTTTTCTCACATGGTCGGACGAACCGCCGACTCTTTCCAGGATACCCTTTTCCTTTAAAGCCTTAATTTTTATGAATATAGTTTTCTTGCTAAGATGGGTTTTTTCTGCAAGTGCAGCATAGGTATATGCTGGGTCTTCGCGTAAAAGAGAAAGTATTTGCAGCTCTACTACACTGATCTTCTCAACTACCTTCTCCGCTACCTTTGAGGTAGTTGAGCCCACAATGCGATCTTCAGGAGCCATAAACTTTATCATAATGTCTCCGGGGTTAATGGTGTATTCGGGCTGTGGAAGTACATCTTCTTGACAGGCAGTACAAATTTTTTCAATGCCACGCCCCCAGCTTTTGATAAACCCGGCAAGGTAGAATACATGGGCAATGTTGGGGTTAAATGGCTTGGATGCATGCTTTGTCATCAAATTATCAATCGTCCAGTTTTCGGGAAGGCAACCGCTATTGGCAATATAAAGCCTATCCTCGTACACACTGATTTGAACCGGAATACCCAAAGAATGGTTCGAATGACATAACGCATTTAAGAGGGCCTCACGCAGGGCAGCTTCCGGTATAAAGTATCTTTCAATGCGCTGCATACCTTCATAGGTAATCTTGGCTTTCCCATTATCCCCTTCCGGTGGGAGAGAAGCAATTCCCTGGGTAACTTAACCCATTGGTATTTGAGTAAACATTTCATAAATGGCCTCCTTTCAGAATTGTGAAAAAGCCGGACACCATCTAAAATGGTATCCGGCCTAATATGTTTTTAGTAAATAGGAATCGGGCATTCCGTCCAATCCACAAAAATCCTGCTAATAAATGCTAATAAAATTGATTAACACCACATAATACGACCTGCTACGCAGGGGAACACCGTATCACGTGATAGGTTTGATTATCCCAGTGATATTGGGCTTTTTGGTACATTAAAGAATACTCTATGATACTCGATATCACTAGGAGTGTATTACTCCTTTTTTAGGTTATTTGTGTTTGTGTTTCCTCCGGCGATTGACCCAGAAGGTCACCCCGCCGCCGACAAGCGACAGAACAAGCAGCACGATCCAGAGTGTCAGGTTCCGGTCGTCACCGGTTTTGGGGGTATCCTTGATGACGTTGTAGAAGCTAACCTCCAACGACTCACCTGCAAAAATCTCCACCACTTGGTCACTAGGCAGCACATAACGCTTGGACATATCATCCGCTACCTCACTTACGGTGTATTCACCAACACGCAGCTCGGCCGCGATTATGCCGTTGGCATCGGTCTTAAAGACCTCTGAATACGAGATTCCGCCAGCAGCAGTGCCTTCAATGCGGAAGGAGAACCCTTCGATCTGGCCGTCACTGGAAGTTTTGATAATCTTCAAAACTCCCTTTTGGGCTTTGTTGATAAAGCCAACACCGGCCTGATTTTCTACGATAACGGTTTCACCGTCTTCCCGAATTTCAAAATAGTATTCGCCTTCATCAAGCTCGAAGCCCTCCGGGGCCTGCTTCTCTTGCAGTAGATAGCCATTATATACCAGGTTTTCCATGGTGTAGACACCTTCGGAAATTTCGGTCATCTCACCGATAAGCACATCATCCTTATCCAGTACCTTGCTGCCGTTGGTATCCTCGTAAACCTCGAAAACGGCCCCTGTGAGCTTGTTATCCGGGTAGGCAGCATCTACCTTGGTCAGCTGCACCGTCCCGCGAATCAGTCGGTTTTCTGCCGTTATTTTAATCCGTTCACCATCCGCCGTGATGTAGACGTGATGCAGGTCATCGCTGTGTACATAGGCTTTCGGTGCTGAGAGCTCCCGCACAATCCAATGACCGCAAGGGATATCCTCGAACTTAAAAGACCCGTCACTGTCACTGGTCGCTGTTATGAGCGCGTTTTCCTCGGTAAACTCAGTGGTATCCGGACAGAACAGACCAAACACGGCACCTTCCAGCGGATCAGCTTTTTCGCCGGTTTTTAATCCTTCGATACTGCCGCGGATGAGTTTATTTTCAATTGGTTTTTCAGTACCGAGGGAAATCT
>Ga0153937_1001063_pt1 | contig 10320 bp, 11 predicted proteins | sample TSNY021MetaG_FD_104680 | JGI IMG/M metagenome (GOLD analysis project Ga0153937, IMG submission 104680) | Attine ant fungus gardens microbial communities from New York, USA - TSNY021 MetaG | ecosystem: Host-associated > Fungi > Mycelium > Unclassified | place: USA: New York, Robert Murphy County... | reverse complement strand
TGGTCCCTTATCTCCATCGAAACGATACGGATAATCACATGTTATTGGCATCAAAATAAATTCTTTACCATCAGTAAAACCCATCAATGTAAACTCTTCGCCCCTAACAATATCTTGAATTAATACAGTTCCACTATCCTGAATACATTTATGTGCATATTCATATGCCTCACTTTGAGTATGAAAGTGTTCATTGCCAATTTTTACTCCTTTACCTGATGTTAATCCTTCTGGCTTTATAACAAAATCACAATTATCGTAATTTGATAATACTGTTTTTAAATAATCATCACTATTTACTTTATAAGTCTTAATATTAAATTCTGGTGCTGTTTTATCTAAAACATCTAATGCATAAGTTTTACTCCATTCAATTTTAGCACCTTGTCTGGTTGCTCCAAAAGTTGGAATTCCAACTTTTTTTAAAGAATCTACAATGCCGGCCTCTAAAACATTATCATTACTGACAAATGCTATATCAATTTGATTTCTTTGTGCAAAATCACATATAGATTTATTATCTAATATATCACCAACAATATATTTACCGCTAGAAAATTTCACTGCATCAATAATTCCAGGGTTTTTATGACTCATAAAAGCAAAGATACTACATTCCTTCTTAATTTTTTCTATAACACTAGCCTCTCTTCCACCACTACCAACTATTAAGCATTTTATTCTCTTCATTAATGTTAACCTCCTGGTCAATATAATTATTAGGTAATTATTAAATTGCCAAACCCGCTGATTTTACTGGGTTTTTTTCTATTCTCTATAAAAGTTTTCTCTCCAGTATGGTATAATAGTAAGTACATTATCAAACTACACACACGACACAAGGAGGGAAATTATGACCGCTAAATACCTTCAGACTTCTTTGAAAGAAGTGTGCAAGGACTGTCAGGATATGTTCCTTGATGATACTCCTTCTTTCTTTCAGCTTCTGGGACAATATATCGATTTGAACAATTTTATCCCACCATAATTCTACCCAACCTTTTATCAGACTCTCGGCAGAAAGACCCGTACCTACCTGCTCCAATAAGCCCTGGCTGGACATGCGCTACACCGGTATTTCCCGAGATAAAGGCAGATACCTATCTGGCTGGTATCGCAAGCCAATTCACAGTGCTCCTTGCAGACCGAATCAATTGCCCACAATATCTTCAAAGCTTGAAACCATTATTCGCCTGAATATTGATTGAAATTTACAATTACCTAAAATAATTACGTTTCAGTAATCGTTTACTATTGTATCGCATTGGAGATATAATGTAAACGATATTATAATTTCTTGAATTTCCACTCTCTTTTCCATAAAGCATTATCTATACATAATGAAGGAAAAATACGTTTAATAATTTAAAAAATTTGAATTATGAGTTTTAGAATGCAATGGAATTGCCTCAATGATTCTATTCTTCGTATCATATAGCATAATGCCATTTTTAAAAGTTCCCTTCGATACAGTTGGCCCATGTACCCAAGTTAATTCATTCGGCATAATGAATTTTTCAAAACCTATACTTTTAGCAAAAGAAGTTGAGAAAATTTTCAAACCTTCAAAGTGATCATTCCCTGAAAAACTATATTTGCAATCAAATTTTCTCATAATTTCAAAATGCAAAGATAAATCTTTAACTTTATTAATTACATGCGTTGATGAACCTGTGCAATCAGGGAAAGCATAATGCGAGAATAACACGTTATGATTCTCATATTTACTAACAACATATTCTGGTAATGAAAAAAGATATTCTCTATTTTTTTTAGTTAACAATGCAGATAATTCATTATCTTCATAAAGAAATAATTTACTCTCTGAAATTCGTTTTCGTTCCAAAAATTCTAATCTATACCAATTATTGGGGTAATCAAAAAAGCTACGATGAATTGGTATTTTTCTTATTGAATATAAATCATGATTTCCTATAACAACAATAGAGCAAGTATCCCTAATCATTTCTACTACCTTATTAGCATCTCTTTTAGATAAATATGTATAGTAGGGAACAGAGAATCCAACAATATCCCCTAAACAAACAATTTCATCAACATTATTCTTCTCTAATACTTTAAAAGCCATTTTTAATCTGTCAACATCTTCATGAATATCCGATAATATTCCAATAATAATATTAATCACTCCTTCCTATGTATTATATTGCACTAAATACTGGACTATAATTTCCCCTACTCCAGTATTATTTCCATATTCTTCATATTCATAAATAACTGCGAATTCATTTATATTATTTATGGTAAAGTGCAAAATATCTTTCCAATAATTTATACCTTTTAAATATGATCTCAATACTCTTCCTCTAGTATTTGAAGCACTTGGTCGTACTTTTTCTCTAATTAAATGAACTACAGCAGAAAGAGAATCTGAAAATTTACATATACTTCCATCTTTATATGGTAATACAACACTTATTAATGATGCTTCAATTGGATGTGTGAGGCTATATTTCCTAGCTATTAGTGTACCAACCCCAAAAGCCAGTTCCACTCCAATATTGTCCGTTTCATTATTCATAATTACAATTAAGTTCCCAATATCTTTAAAAACATTATTTTCTTGTCTTAATGCAAAATTAATATTTCTTCCACTTAATTCTTTATGTCCATATTTATGTCTATAATAATTTATATCTTCATAATCTACTTCTATTATAGGTCCATTTTCTAATGAATTCCAAATTTTCAACAAATCATCATCTTTTGATGACACCTTAACAAGTATATCATTATTTTTTATATTCAAAATTCTATTTAAATAATGCCATATATGATGACTTACATCCTCTAATTTATCATATCGGCTTATCGTTCCAATTGCTGTAAAATATGATGCCCAATTTGGTATCTCATCTTTATAAAGCAAATTAATATTTTGAGTTCTAATACATCTTTGTGATAAATAATATCCATTAAGTGGTATTGTATTGGTTAATATATACTTTTTAAATACACTAATAGTTGAACCTACAAAATATACACTTTCATCAATTTTTGAATTAATACCAACTGGAGTATGCTCAATATAACCCATTACACTAAAAAAATTTTTAAATGAATTAATGGTATCACTTGTATGCTTTCTAATATCTTCTGAAGATAAAACCATTATTTCACCCCTGCCTTCCTGTCACAAAAAATCTTTCCAAATTTGTGATTCCTTTGGCTCCTTACTACCTTGGTATTTACCATTATAGAGGACAATATCTCCAAAAGGTTTCCAAAATGTTACTTGTCCTATTGGCATTTCTTTATATATTCTAACTGGTTGCACAGCATGCAATTGTAATGTCCAATGATTTATAGAGCCAATATCAATTAAGTCTGCAGTAATGTGTATAAATAAACCTAATCTACCCGTTGAAGAGCGACCTGAAATAATTGGAACATAACTACAACTTCCCATTTCTTCCATCGTATAACCTAAATATAAAATGTCGGGTGATAACAATAAACCATCTTTTCCAATATTAATTATTTCACATTCTTGTTTTATTTTAGAATCTAATATTTTATTTTTATAAACTTTTACATAATCTCCCAGTCTAAAATTATAAGAATTTGGATTTATTGCATTTTCATCAAAAGGATTAATCACTATTTCATTAGATTTTACTTTCTTTTTTATTTCTTCGCCTGTTAGAATCATAGAATTCACCTCATAATAAATTAGTATATGAAATAGTTTCTGAAGCTACTCATTTGTTAATTCTTTTGAGAATTCACTTATATGTGGCTCATTATATAAATTATACTTCCCATTGTAAAATCGTATTTGACCCTCAACACACCAAAACGAAACTTGACCTATTTTCATATTAGGATAAATTATTAATGGTTGAACACTTTTTAATTCTAACGTCCAACAATGTTTAGAACCAATATGACCCAAAGGTGCTGTTATCTGTAAAAACAATCCTAATCTACCTACTGAAGAACGGCCAATTAATTGTGTAACATAGTTATCACTACCTATTTCTTCAATAGTACTACCTAAATAAACTTTCTTAGGGTCTAATCTGTACCCTGCATCAGTTAAAGTTATTTCATTACATTTTGCATAACTAAAAGGATTTATTACGTCTTCCGATATTTCTAGTAGTTTATTATTAAGCCTATAATTATAACTATTAGGATTTAGGTTATCTTCTAAAAAAGGTTTTATATGAATATTGCCATTATAAACTTCTGATTTTATCTTTAGTCCTGTCAAAATCATGACATATTCACTCCTCTCCAACTTGGTATATAATGCAATAATAGTGATTAACAATATAGCAACAATTAACCATTTTATCTATTCTTAATTAAAAGTGCCTGAATGCATCCCCTCCATTACATGTTGTAATATATAACGTGTAATGGAGAAGAACTTAATGGGATAGTGCCAGTGTGCCTTATTTACAAACGTTTTCCACTTCTATAGTTATAAATTATTGTGGAAATATAAATTATTCTCTTACGCCAATAATTACATATTCTGAACCAAAATATTCTTCTGTATTAGTTGCTCCTGGCGCATTTTGAAGCAATGAATTATGCTCTGATAAGTATATTTCTTCAATACGAAAAAATGGTTCAAGTAGTTCCGCTAAATTTGCAGCATTAAAAAAAGTATGTGTTAATCCCTTTTCTGGTCCTTTATCTGGCGCATATGAGAGGTCTTTTGCGATTTCTATCCCTTGTTTGAAATCAGAAGCTCTGACTGACGAGACAGTTAAAAAAAAGAGTCCACCGGGTTTTGTTGTTCTGGCAACTTCAAAAATGGCTTTTTTCATATCTTGCAAGGTACCATGATTTATTGCAGCTCTTGATATCGTTACATCAAATTCGTTATCTTTGAACGGTAAATTTACCATAGGGCATAACACTAAATCAGCAACTATTCCTCTTCTCTCCAATTCTTTCTCCGTAACAGCAATAGCGTTTGACGAAATATCACTACCCGTAACATGAAAGCCTAATTCGGTAAAATAAAATACATGTCTTCCTCCCCCACAACCTAAGTCATGAATTTTTTTATTACTCAACTTACTTCTTGCTGAAAATTGCCTGCTTGGATTTTCAATATACTTATTATAAAAATCAACCACCTCTTCTGCTGGATTAAGTAATATCCATTTTGATGATTCAAATAATTTATGCCATGTATTTCTTTTTAACACTTCATCCAAATTCTTATCGTATTCTATATTTCCTTTTATTTCATCAATCGACCATATACTATTTGCCTTATTCATAATAATCCTTTTCCTTTCGCTTCGTAAGATACAAATTCTTATGCAATCTATCAACCAGCTAGAGGGGGCTCCCTGATTTCTTGTTCTCCATCAATACTTTGAGAATAGTGTTGCTTCTTTTTTATATAGTTTTTCATTTCATCTCCAGGCTTCTTTTAAAATTAAGGTATTATCTTTTGGGCTAAGAAAAAAGACACATACTTACCTTATCTCAAAATGTAACATATTTAATAATTGTGATAATCGACTTTTTACACCCAACTGTTCATCACCTACTACAATTATTATGCCAATCCAGTCCGCATTGGATTTTGCTTTTTTAACAAATTGACCCAACTTAAATATTTCCAACTTTTTCACATCATCATATTCCAAAATAGGTTTTTCTTCTTTAACACTCTTTAAAACTCCATCGCGCTCCGCACATATCAGATGCGAACCAGCGACTTTTTTTCTACATGGTTTGAAATTATATGGTTCTCCAAGATAAAAATTAATTATTTCATTAGCTAAGTCAATTCCCAATGAAAGGTTAATCAATTCACGAATCGGACCTCCTGCTAAACGAGGATTTATCTCGATCAGTTTTACATCCGATTCATTAATAATTATTTCAACATGACATAATCCAAAATCAATTCCAACTTTTCTAATGACATCATTAACAACTTTCTTTGCTTTTTGCTCATTGTGGATTTTATAAGGGAATATAACTTCATTTTCTACAAAATATGGAAATCCAAAAAGCCCACGGTTAGCGAAACCAATAATCTCGGTACTCCCATTTATAGTAATTGTTTCGGCACTATACACCTCACCCTTAATATACTCTTCAATTAATACTTCTTTGCTAGAATATATATTTCGCCCGAAATATCGGTTACTATCTATTAGATATCGTTCGTATATTTGAATCATATCCTTTTCATTATCTACCAACCTAACTCCTAAACTGCTCGCTCCAATCATTGGTTTAAATATGCAAGGATAACCAATTTTTCTAGCACTTTCTACAGCTTCATCCTTATTAGTAGCTAATAAATACTTTGGTATTGGTATGTTATTATATTTGCAAATGTTTCTAGTTTTAAACTTGTTACGTGCTGTTTTTATGGCAATTGAGCTCATAGTTGGCAATCCTAATTTTTCGGCTACGACAGCTGCTTGACTAACATACAACTCACTAAATGATAAAATTAAATCCAACTTATTTTTTTTATTAATGTGATAAATAAATTCAAACAAATCATTCTCATTACTAGTTGGCGCTTGAACAATAATTTGATTAAGTACAGAATAATTCTCCTTTTTAACTGCATTATAATAATAAATCGGTTCTTCTGCTAATAAAGTTACTTTCCAACCTTTTTCCAAACACATATTAATGCCTGGTAAATCTGTTCGAGTTTCTACAAAGAGAATATGCTTCATAATTACACCTTGCTTTACATTAATTTATTGTATGACCTAAAAATTCAGTTCGCATTACATAAAGGAACTACATTTAGGGTTTTTCGTTCTTTTCTAATTCTTGTAACAGTCTGAATATTTCATAATCGCCCTTTGGCTGATAACTATAAAACCGCGTTGTAGCAGAAGCTGTCCCTTTTGCAGCCGTAAAACTAATCGAAGCCATAACCTGAATAGCTTTCTTATAAATATCTTTTTTCATATAAACATTTTCTCCTTTCCAATAATACCAACCCCATCACTATTGCTTCTGTTACATAAATACATTTCATATACATATCATATTGACAACAATATAAAATCAAAGCAATAATATCCCATATAAACACTACAAAAAACATATACTTTCTATTCTTTGTTTTAATGTTCCCGCTTAAAGGTTTATTTTTATTTTCTACCGGAGCAAAGAATGCAAATATAATTTTAACTACTATAGATAAGACAATGCTTACATATTTACTTGAATAAGAATACATGCTGTCCAAAATTATTATTAAAAGTAAAAAATAACACCACGTAACCAAATTACAAGATACCCTAGTCTTGGAATGATACCCGCCTGTGTAATTCCGTAAAGTCGTAAAACACAAACAAAAAACAAGAGATTCGAAGAAACATCTACAAAGAGTCCCTAACACCAAAATACCCATTGTTGTAATAAAAGTTGAAATAATAACCTCTATGCCTAATTTGTAAATCGGTATCATTTCATTACCCATAATATCATTTTTGAAAAAAATAATAGCTATATCATTAGACAATTTATCAATCATAGAACCATCTCCCCTTGATTGTATAATTATCATAATATAGCTATTTTACAAATTAAATGCTTATGAGATTTTTAGACAAGTTTTTGCGACTTTCTGCAATTATTTGTAAAAATCGCCTCAACCATAAAATAATTGTCCTTTTCTGTAATATTCATCTCCCCATTATATTTCTTTACCAGTTCTTCAACATTCTTTAATCCAAAACCATGTTCTATCGTGTTTGATTTGCTTGTCCTTGATATGCCATAGTGATTAAGAACCGATTTGCTTATATAATTAAGAACACATAAATAAACAACACCCAGCTCCTCTTTTATGATTAATTGAATTTCTTTATTTTCTGTCTCCTTCTCCTCCGCTTCAATCGCATTATCTAAAAGATTTCCCAGGATAACGCAAAAATCCATTCCTGATATTCCGGTATAATCGCCACTCTTCATCCTTTTATTAAAAACTATATCCTTATCAACAGCTTCCTGTTCTTTACATCCCACAATTGCTAACCACATGGCATCATTTTCTTTATATATCAGATCCTCAAGCAAAAACTTATTTATAAAATCATCTATTCCTATCCCCAAAGCTTCATACATTTCAGTTTCCCATAGATATTTGATTGCTGATAAAGCAGTCTTCATGTCATGTTTCTGCTTTCTCATTCTTTCATAGCCAGTCAATTGGCTATTGTAAAACTTATGTTGTTCTATGGATAATCGCTCCAGCATTTGGATTTTCATTCTATTTTCTTTTTCTTTTATAATTATGTATAATAAATAACAAATAGCAAAATCTAATACTAAGGTACACAAAATAATGATAACTAACTGGGAATTATTATTCAGGTCATAATCATCCCGTATCATACTCATGACTATAGTAGTAGTCAGAATAGTCAGGAATCCGCCAAAAAGAAATATACCCATTTCTATTCTTCCGCCAAATTTCAAATCCTTTTTCCTTTTTCGAAATATACAAAAAACCAGTATGAACACCCAAATCAATTTACTAAAAACTAATTGCATATTCCTATAAATTCCACGGCTTTCTAAAAAAATTATTATATCCTTTTTAAAAATATTGCTTAAAATATTTAAAGCTAAAACATTTCCAAAAATCAATAAAACATAACATAAGATAATACTGAATAATATTACATACCATTTTTCAGATAAGAAAAAAACAGAATAAGCAATAAGAATCAACAAGTCAATCACGAAGGTGTACTCACTAAAACTTCCAAAATATTCATTTAACATCAGGTTGAAAAATAAAACCAATGACACTGCTACTGTTCCTAAATATTTTTTTGTATTATTTTTATTTGATTTATTAAAAAACAGTATGAAAAATGCAATACTAAATGATTCTAGTAAATTAGCGATAACCTCCATATAACCATATCCTCTCTGGTAAAAGCCTTATCTATGTATTATTTCTTCTGAACCAATTCATAATATTTTGCTGAACAATCTTGTAATAGCTTCGGCTAATTGGAAAATCCTTACTATCTTCCATAGTTATATATTCCTTATAAAACCCTTTTATTTTATTCATATTGATTAAATACCGGCTATGAATCCTAATAAAACTATATTGGCTTACAACATTTTCAACAACAGACAGTTTCTGCCTTATGGAGGACACTTCCCCATTGTCATAATTAATAATTACATAGTCTTTATCACTATAAAAATATAGAACCAAATGTATCGGAATAGTAATAAACTTCTTTCCATCAGTCAATAATACCGTCTTCTTTTTTCTATTAATTTCAACAATTAAATTGTTAATCGCATTTTCTAAGTCTGTAATAACATAGGCTTTTCTAATAAAGGCAATTGGTTTAACCTTCATGGATGTAAGTATATATTGATCATATGCACTTACAAATATGAATTCTGCACTTCCCTGCATACGCAGCAGTTCAGCCGCTTGAATTCCATTTAGCCCCGGCATATCGATATCAAGAAAATAAACATCAATATCTGCTAAAGAATCAGCCAGCAATTCTTCAGATGCTGATGGTAAAAATATTTCAATATTATATCCCGCATTTTTAAATGTAGTTACAACCTGTTTCGCAAAAGAAGATTGAAAATTAACATCATCATCACAAATTGCTATTTTCATTTCCATAGCTCTTCCTTTCATCTGCTTATCGTCAGCTTTATATATAAAAGCAGCTCAGGTGTATGGCAATCCCTGTCCTGCCATTTGATTTTTCATTCCTCAACCGTTATTTATACATATAAATATACCTGATGATCATTTGTATTTTATCAAAAATTATATTTGATATCAACTAATTATTACATTTTTCTTCCAAAATCTCCAAAAATCTATCCATATCGGATTACTTGCAGACGGAGAACCCATTGCCCTACAAATGCTACGTTTGCCCGAAAGTACATACGAAAAGGTTCGTTATTCGGCTTATGCTGAACAACGTTCAATTAATATGCAAATTGAACACGCCTTAGAAATTTATATTCGCGATTATGAATCAAAACATGGCACTATTCAAATTCACAATCCTTTTGAACAGCAATAACCACCACTACATTGAAAATAATTCTACTATAATAAAAAAGCAGCTATTACGTCAGAATCCATCTGAATTTAATAACTGCTTTATATATACTTGAGAGTGAAAAGTTCTCCATAATGTCAGGACGAACTTTTCAAAAAAAAACGGCTCAATCACTTTTCCTGTGGGAAGCGGGATTCCTAACATAATCCTGACGGCTTATATCGAATAGCTTCAGGAAGAAATATTCATCATCAGGATAGCCATATCCTTGCCGTCGCATTGT
>Ga0153937_1001062_pt1 | contig 10322 bp, 9 predicted proteins | sample TSNY021MetaG_FD_104680 | JGI IMG/M metagenome (GOLD analysis project Ga0153937, IMG submission 104680) | Attine ant fungus gardens microbial communities from New York, USA - TSNY021 MetaG | ecosystem: Host-associated > Fungi > Mycelium > Unclassified | place: USA: New York, Robert Murphy County... | reverse complement strand
TTACTATTTCTAGTTTAGCTTGTGATGACATAATCATGCGGACCCGTGGATCCCGACCCGTGTCTCTAGTGGGTCCCTTGCTGGACTGAGTGCTTCGTAAGCTGATTTTGTAAACCGAAACGCAAATCGGAGGTCATGATCTCTTGCCACCATGATATTTCAGCCAAAGAAGACAACACAAGACATGCTCGCGAAAGATAGGCAGTCATGGAGCTTCGTCACCTCGGCAAGATTGTTTCTATTTATATGTGATTATCTCCACTCCCATCAGCAATTCTAGATTGATTATACATTTTCAGGTCACCCCAACTCCCTTGTCAATGGGTTTCGATCAATAGGTCATGGTCGAAGGTACAGACAAGTCAATATAAAGTCTGTCCATGTGATTCTTTAGATAATTTAAATTTTCCATAGCACACTCTACCTACTAATTGGATTGAGTGAAAGGCCAGTGTAGGGAGTTTCTGGAATTGCCTCCTTCCTTGCCTTCTATAGTGAAATGTAAAGCTCAGATGTCACCGCAATAAGGACGACTAAGGTGTATCTACGTAGGAGTGGTGTTTAAATGGGTGATTTCTCGTAGTAGTGCACGTGTGATCCAGTCTGAGATGGATTTGATCCCGTAACGAGTTTCAGGTGTGATGTCATTCAGTGCGTTACATGCAATGCAACACAACAACAACATCATGTCCTTTTCAATTATCTTGAAGACAGAACACTGCTTGCATGCATGTTGTACAATAGTTCTTTGTGGTAGAATATTTGAAGTCTCCCTCTGATTTTAATGAGAGGCATTAAAAGGTAAGCCAGTAGCTCACGTTGCCACTGTGTTTGGCTCCTATCCCCTCAAAAATAATTTTCATCACATTGGTAGCTCATAAAGAAATAAGAAACAAATTAGTTTAACCCAGCTTCTACATTGGAGACAACATCCGTATATAGTATGTGACCTTGATCTGTAATGGAGAGTATATCTATATATGATATAGCACTCTAACTAAGAAAAGAAAATAGGTATCTAGGGAGGGTCTGGCGTTTTTCTCAGTTCACAACATCTGGGAAAGTCTGGGAAACTTGAAAAATCATGTTCGGCATCTCGGCATGGAGTAGTCTGAGAAAATCTGAGGTCACAGATTTTCTCAGACTGCTTATGGAAAGTCACCCAATGAGAACACGACAACTGTGTACCTGCGCGGTCATGGAGTAAACTACAGGAGCAATAGATCAGAGATGGAGAGTCTGGAATGATGAGACGAAAATACCTTCGAAGCTGTGGTCTCTCGTTGGTTGATCAGGAAATTGCTCCACAGAGGCACGTGTAACAGAAGACATTCCTTGACATTTTTTTGTCGACCTCTTAAGTTTTCCTCTCTTCATTCGAGATCTTGGATCCGTTGTCTACCGCGTTTGAGTGCTCTCCAAAGCGAGCGCTCAAATCCAATCTCTTGTTACGTCGACCCAGCGCGTCTCTCTAATTTCAGCTGCTCATTTCTCTCGCAAATCGACGACACTTCTTCAACCAGTAGTCTTGTACCTTAATTGAATCTGAGTGAAATGTGAATTTGTGATCTCTCGTTCGCGTGCCTCCTTCATTCTACACAAAACTTCTCTGCTCTCTCGGAGCTCCTTGGTCGGTTCCATGACTGATTCTTCTATCGTCGCCTCCTTTTTCACATCCTCTGCCATCTGTTAGCCTGCACGACTGATGGCAACAACCCTGGCACGTCTGTTACTCTTGCTCTCCACAGCCAGTTCCTGCATTTGTCTCTCCAGTTGCCATACTTGGTTTGAAAGCAGTAAACAGTCACAGAAAGCCTTGGACGCATTCGAGCCTTTCACATTCTCGACTGCCTGAATAAAAGCACGAAGGGCACAAAGTTGGCGCTCCTGTTTCCATATGTGGTTCATATACAGGAGTCGCTCACAGAGTGTCACGAATGCCCCTGAAATGCGCTTCTCGCCAACACAGTCCCTGCGGACAAAGGAGTGACCGAGCAAGGACTGACAGAAGAAGAGTGGTTGATCCCTCGAACGAGAAGAAGTGGCCGAAGTCACAGCTAGGGATCGTCTCTGGGGAGCCATCTGGAAGATCTATTGCTGCCAACTCTTTGACTCAATCAAGCCAGCTTCCAGTTCCTTGAGATCTTCAAGAGACTTTCTGGCACTCAACGCGTACTCTTCTGACTGGAAGCAGGTAGGCACGAACATGATGATTTGACAAGTGTTTACCACCTGATTCTGAAGACATCGACAACGTCGTTGCTGAGGCAATAACAAAAAGAAGTCTCAATACAAGAGAACAAAAGGCGTCCCTGACCTGTGGTTGTACACGTGTCTTCATGTATTATCTTTTGTCAGAGAAGGTAAGTATGCGAAAACATACTGTGCAAGAGGTAGTGCCAGAACTTTAGTTGTAAACATTACTAGAAAATCTAAATTTCTCTCAAATTGGATGAAGATGGAGGGGGTTTGGAAATTGTGTAGTATCAATTTCGATATGACGCAGGAAGGACACATGGGTGCCTCGAGCTGATGATCAGTTCAAGTTGATCCACCCCTCCGTTTGGTGTTTCACAGCCTTGTGCCAATCCAAGCATGTGCAGTCGGCGACGTGTCATGACAATGAGTACTTCTTCTAGCACTGGATGGCTTCCCAGAGGTTTGAAATAGTCGTTTTGAATAATTTCACATAGTATTTTAATTGTGTAGTATTTCAATATATGTCAGTTAGAAAAAATGTGGCAGCGACAGAGATATCTATTGTATCTCATGCCGAAACCCCAAAAAAAGGAGGATGAAATCGGATTATTTCATTCAACAATTGGGTGGTTACTACAGCTAGTTCCAGGGATTCGGAATAAGTTTGAAATGAAGAAAAAAAGGAGTGAAATACGCTCAGTACAATTGATATGAACAGACTGAAAGATATCATAGATCACACTGTCATTTATGAGATGAAGACAATTTACCAATCCAACATACTATCCTTGCGAATGTATCCAGGTATTAATAAATTCGGGTAATTGCCTGACCCACCACCTACTATTCTAATATGTTCAGCACGAACCACGTATCTGAAGACAAAAAATGTGCCAGTTTTGCCATGATCCCGCATGACTTTCACCCCACCTGAAGTTTCCTAGGATTTGTTGTGGTCAGGGTATCTTTGTTGAAGGTAGTCAAGGCAGAGGGTTTGAAGGTAGCGCTTATCCAACGATCTAGAAGTAACATTATTGGTATACGAGTTCTTTCCGATCCAAAGACAGCCCACCCTGAACCAATTCTGACCACTCCTGTCCCGCTTGGGCACGGTGCCATGGGTTTGTCCTAGATAGCTACTTGGCAGGACTAAGGATAGCAAATAACTTGTCCGAGAGAAAGTAGGAAATCACGTATTGACGAATGACAGAAACATCCCTCCTAAAATTATCTTTGTGTACTTCACTTCCTACTTATTATGTCACTCATTACTTTTCTTATGGGCAAATTAATTGTAACCAACGAGAAACTTTCTCTGCACTCGATTTGAAGGTATGTCCCCCCAAAGAATTTTCATGCTATTTCATGCTCTGCAAGCAACTATCATGGGAAATCAATCATCAGACAGTTTTTGTCTGTGTCATCGAGAATATTACTCACCATGTTGGGAATACCATCAGAAATCGGGTAAATGTGTTTACAGTTAGGACAAGCCATGGCGCCTTCTACAACGTGCAGCTGTGAGAGTATTGACACCAACGATTAGGCTCTCATCGCTAGAGGCAAGAAAGTGCCCACTTCGAAAAGTACATGATGCAGACTTTTGAGAAATTCATCGTCAATCATTTCAGGTTGCTCATCAGGAAGAGAGGTATGGCCGAGCTATTTCGGGAGAAATAAGCAAGCTTTAGGAGCACATGAAAGACGGCATTGAGACCTCCTGGGCTGTTTTGACTAGGGCATTCCACTCGATCTTGGGTAAAAATGTTTTGATGAAATCCGGGTTGAACTCCGCTTCTCTGATTTCGAGCTGAACGTTTTGGAAAATTAGAGGAAAGTTGTTTGTATTGCATTCCTTTGCGTGACAGGCAAGGAGATTGTGTGTTACTAAGCGAACCATGTTAGAAGTGATATCTTGTGTCTAATCCGATCTTTGGCGGCATTTACATTTAATCACGTGAAAAAATTCTGATCGTGGGCCATGACCTGAATGTCATCGAAGTGTATTGTAAATACTCAGACTTAAGACTGACTTTTACGAGTGCCTTCCGGAATGCGGCCACCATCTCCTTCTATTCCGGAGAAAGAATTTTTGTATGCATCTCTCAAGGAAGCCTTACGTCTAGATGGTCGTTCTCTTTTGGAGCAACGGAAGGTTGAGATTAGTTTTGGTGGAGAACTCGGATATGTAGAATGCAGTATAGGGAAGACCAGGTGTGCACACAAGATTTGCCTCTGATACAACTATCTAAAGCTCTTCCAGAGTGATTGCACAAGTCGACGCGAAAATGGTCAAGCCCTCACCTGAGAGGCAATACGAAGGAATCATTACGATCCATTCAGAAATATCACCCATGGCATCGAGCGAGTATGAAACCGGACGGTAGGTGTGTACTTTTGACATTGACAACAAAATTTTAATGAATTTGACTATTAATGACTGTAGAGGTTCTGATGAGGAAGTGAGGATCACCAGGATGCTGGATAAAATCCTCAGGAGAAGTGATGCAATCGACAAAGAGTCATTGTGTATTTTAGTCGGACATCGGGTAAGAAAAATGGAACAATTCTATCTAATTAATCATACTTGAATAGGTGTGGCACTTACGGCTTACGCTTCATTTCTTGGCTGACGCTGGGAGCATGCTGGATTGTGCCTGTTTAGCTGGAATAACCGCTTTGAGGCATTTTCGACGACCTGAAGTCGAAGTCATCGGAGACGAAATTATCGTTGTGAGTCCTATAGGGCCTAGTCAACAATCTCATCGGCTCATTAATTCAGCATCCAGCCTCAGAACGCGCTCCGGTTCCTCTTGCGATCCATCACATGCCGTTTTGCTTTACTTTTGCTTTCTTTCATGACGAAACAATATCTCCAGTGCTTGACCCCTCACAGCTAGAGCAGCATTTGAGTGCTGGTCTCCTTTCCATTGCACTCAATGCGCAAAAGGAAATTTGTGTGCTCCAAAAGTTGGGTGGTGCTCCACTTCCAAGAGAAGAAATCTTGCGACTAGTCAACATTAGTGTAGAGAGAGCGAGAGAGTTCTACACATTTATTGAAGCTCGGTTGACAGAGGATTGGCTAACCAGAAAGGTAGAAGTACGATGAATGATACGAACTCTATATGGACTTCAACGAAAAAAATGACGAGGGTTTCGTATTGTGGACTATCATTGTTTATAGTTGTCTTTTCACCACGGCGCGAGTGGGGATCCCCAAAAATCGGTCCTGAGACTCTTCAACTGTATGTAATACGGAACGGATGCAATGAACTTACCGGCATTCATCCCAGATTGAATCCAGTTTTGCACCATAGGCCGTAGTTTCCTCAGCCTCTTCTTTCTCGATATAGTCGCAAAGTGCTTGAAGCAGAGCCCTTGATCTTTCTTTTCTGGCAGCCTGCTCCCTCAGGGCTAAGGAGCGTCGGAATTCCTCGTAAATCTGAATCGTCGTGACGGTTGTTCGGGTTACGAGTAGGCCAGGTATTACGCATAAGTTCAGGTCCGCAAACTCTTCACACCGTGCCTTCTTGCTTCTCGAAGGTTCTTGAGACTTTCTCTTAGCGCCTTTTGCAGTGCCTTCACCACTATAGTCATAATGAGAGTTCAATTTTGAAGGAAGCGCGGATGACATACAATTCAATGACTTCAATTTCAGTTTCAGTTTCAGGAAAAAAAGGTCCAAAACAGTCGGAGTTAGTGCAAATGTGCCAGCGTTTGGAGACGTAAGAGACAAAACACATTGTCTTCCCGGTTTGTTGTGAATGATGGGGTAGTGAGTTTAAGATGTTAACATTGTGATCAAAAACATCTCCAAACATGTTTCCCACCTTCAAAATTCCAGTGTAATTTGTATGTTGTTGGGTTCATTCCTGTAAGCACAAGCTGCAGGATGTGAGCCCCCAGCGTCCAAAACTTTTTGAAGTTGGGATTGTTCAGACCGGTATTCAAAGCCGGTATTCGTCGATTCGAGAAACAGAGGGAGAACACGTGGAATGGAGGAACGAGGTCACGGAAAGAAGAAACCGCGACCAGCATATCGAAAACAGATTTGACCATCCACCATTGAACTGCTCAGCCAAGACCGAGCAAAAGTCAGTATGTGACACTCCTTTTCGTATGCCTTGGCTAGTAGGTTCAACTTCATCCTCTCTTCAGTACAGTGCAAAGCAAACTGTTAATTCCACGAGAACAGAACACAAAAATTCCTACCTGATTATAGGTAGTGCGAGGCACTTCCTGACAAAGCAGAGTCCATTACTCGCCAATCTGAGCTAGTCGGCGGTCAAAGCGGCAACAAGTGATGGCGCTTCGACCAGCGATCCTATAGCAGTTCCTTGTGACGATCCGGTGTTGCAAGGATAACATTCTGGACCTCGCTTCTGGGAAAATGTCATACCAAGTGTTCGGTGTCCAGCTAGCTCTACAGGCACCGACGAGGAAGTTTGTCTAAAGGCTGTGACGTGTCCAACCAGTAGAGAACGTCCACAGAAGGGCGATTCACTCGCAATGTGAAGGTATCTGTAAGTCAATAGGCAGTTGCTTTGATCCTTCCATCGGAATCGGGACCATCCGTCACGGTCCTTCAAGTCCAAGTCTTTACAGCATGTCAGACAGACATCGAGATTTATGACTGGGCTCGTCTATGGTAGGCCACTGCTCTCCTGACGAAACACTTGGGAGAAGTTTGAAGTCTAGGATCTTTAGTCTTGAGCACTGCGTCTGCACTCGCCACTGTCGCGCCAAGAAACTATTACCAGACATGTCACTCATAACCCAAGAAACTGGGCCTAGGTTGATACTAGATGCTCGCACTTTGGGTCTCGTCGCGAGTAGGGGGAGCATGAAATGTTACCAAGATTTGCTGCTCTTGTAATCTTGTCTTTATGACAGAGGACCTCTCCGTTCCGGATCCCTTGAGTTTTTACTCGTTTTTCGAGAAGTTGACTCGTGCAAAACCAACAAAAAGATCTATATGCCAGTTGGCCATATCGTCTGTCTTCTGATACGTCTACAAAGAGACCCAGTGGTCAGCCGATGTGTGATGGGAATTAGATGGAAACTGGGCGCTCAGTGTGACTGTCTGCCGAGTCCCACTGATGCGTGACCACGAGCCAAAGTATGCAATCGGAAGTCAATAATTATATCAAAGACGAGGAGAGTATCTATGTGCTTGCTGAATTTGCCAAAGGCTGTAGCAAGTTATCGGGAGACTTTTTCTTGTAAGCGTGCTCTGCTCACGAGACGTATTGATTGATTGAAGCAAATTACGGCTAACTATGTGTAGACGTATTTGTTCGTACAAGTGCCGATCTCTGTTAGCCCAACCTCGACGACATCTCCATCAACCAGCCACACTGGGTTAGGATTTCCAAGGTTGATGCCGGCGGGACTACAAATTAGAAGGTAGTCAGGAAAATCGTGCATATGTATCGGAGGCCATCCACTCACGTTCCAGTAAAGATGACATCTCCAGGCTGCAATGTTATACCCATAGAGAAGAAAGACACAATCTGCGCAACGCCGAAGATCATGTTGCCTGTTGTCTCATTCTGCTTCATTACTCCATTGACTTTGGTTGTCAGTTGAAGCTTCTGTGGATCCGGAATTATGCTTGTGGAAACAATGGCGGGACCCCATGGACCCCAGCCGTCAGCGTCTTTGCCCATCGAGTATTGGGGCTCAGGCTCTCCTCCACGATCAATCTGCCATCCACGATGGGAAACGTCATTGCCGACGCTATATCCTAGGACATGATCAAGGGCAACGTCTACGGAGATATTGAATGCTTTCTTTTTCATAATGACGACGAGTTCCCCTTCATAATCCATAGTTGAAAGGAAGTCTCCCTGTGTTTGGTACCCCTGGGTGATAGGTACCTCACCAAAAGGTGTATTCAAGGCGGTAAATGGTTTATAGAAAAGAATAGGGAAATCGGGAATGGGGTGACCAGACTGTCATTTTTCCTCAGCGGACGGACACATTTTTGGTAAGAAATTATCTACCATATTGTCATGGGAGAAATAGTTGAAACCGACGCATCGTACGCTCCTCACCCTTTCACTTGGTAGGGGAGATAGCAACTCCTTGATCGACTATACGACAACATTGAAGCCTAGAATTTTACTGCGACGTTTCTGCAGGCTCACCTTCGTTTCTTTTGTGATGGTAAAGTCGCCCAGGATATCGCCCTGAATCACGCGGGCACTCTTACTCTTGGATGCATCGATTGTACCCGGGGGTAAGATGGCATCACCGGTGTATTCCTTGCCATCATTTGAAATGAAGCGCACAAAGCGCTGGGCGTTAGTTATTAGGGGAAACAGGAGGAGCAATGGAGTGAACCACATTCCGCAGTTTTCTACGTCTGACAAGTTCTTAGCACAGTTTATATACCTCGAGGGTGGGATCTCATCTTATGCGGATACCTAATTCCTATGTTTGAGTCACAGCCTGCGGCAAGAAGATTCCCTCATGAATTCCAAAGACAACTATTGGATTCCCACTCTGGCGACCTAGATGCAATGGGAAAAATATTAATTTGTAACATCAGCTCAGTCCACACCATCTTACAATTTCATAAGGGCATTCGCTTGCAACCCTGATACATGAAAAATGATACCGACAAAAAACAGAAATCAGGACTCCATTCATGAATTCATAAACAGCACTGCTGTACGGGATACACGATAGTGAGCCAGCTAGAATTTGATCCTGCCTGCTAATATTCTCACTGAAATCTCAGCTGACCACTCCTTGGGAACATAGACTCCAATGGTGCCTGTACCGTGCCTCGCCTCTTCAATCTAATTGGAAGGAGTCAGAGTTCTAAAACCAGCCCCTATTCCCTGTGCTGCTCAGAAAATCTACAATTCACATCAGACATAATAATAAAATATACCGTTTTTGGTCAATTATTTCAAAAACAAGGCTGTGGAGGTATTTTTGTCCCACGAGAGTCATCAAAAGGGCAGGCTTGTGGAGACGCTTCAACGTGTGTGGGAGAGTTCTGCCGGTTGTCCCGCACACGGCATTCATGGCCCGGACCGGAAGAAGTTAGCAACCGAAAAAAACCGGGAACGAAAACCTGTTCAGTTCACCCCGAGATTCTGGGATTCTGTGATGGCCTTGTCATTTGTTCCTCTTGTTCATCGCCGAGCGTACAGTAGCAGGCGATAGTGCCCGCATCTAACATCATCAGTGCCAACCAGCAATAGTGCGCTCTTTGTTTCGTTGAGCAGAGTCCGGGAGTTTGACAGCTGTTTTGTAACTCAAGTCTCCTTGCTGATACATTTTGCCCTGTTAACGGCAAGATATTCATGGAGAATCCAGGGGAAGAAATTCGAGGGGTGATTCTGTTGCTTACTTCTACGTCTTCACCAGACCTACAAAGGAGAGCTATAGAGCAATTTATGACTCCGGACGTGGCCTTTCGACACCCTGTTTGTGCAGTCGAGAGTGGGCCAAGCTCAAGGAAAACGGTACTAGGAATATATCAGTGAGTACTCCTCCCATATTGCCTCCGGCTACCTTCTGACGATGCTTTACAAAAGGTGGTATCGAGTACTAAGTCCTCATATTGAAGCCCGAGTGAACAGTGTTGGTGAGCGCTCCCTACCACGGCAACATTCTTGAAAATAATCTCTGCGTCATAGTCTGGGATCCGGAACATCAATACATGTTTCTGGACATTCAACAGTGGTTCAAGCTGTTTTATCTCCCTATTCAGCCGGCACCCGCACGGTGAGTGGGCTGTTTTCATGACACTGAATCCTTTAGATAAACAAATCAGGCTGTGCACGCGGTTGACGCTACAAAGAGGAACAGACGGTTTGTACTACATCGCAATGCAAGAAGATTTCTATCATCCTGATGTCAGTACTTCTTAACTCCAAGGATGATACCTGGATGCTGATTTATCTCAGGATTTCATGGCCCTGCTACTTCCGCCCCTCGTTCCCTTCATTCGGATGATCCTTCTTATTGTAGGGCTCACCTCATCACTTTTTGCTAGTTTCTCCCACTTTTTCGGCTTCTGGCGGCCTGATGAGCCGAACAACATCGAATCTCGTCCAAACGGTTCCAGGGAAGAAGATTTGTACAGTGATCATGTTAGACAATAT
>Ga0153937_1001060_pt1 | contig 10327 bp, 3 predicted proteins | sample TSNY021MetaG_FD_104680 | JGI IMG/M metagenome (GOLD analysis project Ga0153937, IMG submission 104680) | Attine ant fungus gardens microbial communities from New York, USA - TSNY021 MetaG | ecosystem: Host-associated > Fungi > Mycelium > Unclassified | place: USA: New York, Robert Murphy County... | reverse complement strand
TGCAAAGATTGAGGACCTTGTATCTCTATGGGATCTTATATCTCCATGGGATCTTATTGCCTAGGGCTCTATTTATAGCCTAAAGAAGCACATTGAAGAGAGCTTTACAATAGTTGTTAAAGCAAACAATTACATCAAGTAGTTCCTGAAATATCAGTAATTTAGTGTCTGGTAACTTGGTGATTGCCAACTGATCTGCTAATAACTCAGTAAATACTGATTGCCTTGAGATATTTTTGGTATTTTTTAAAAGGTCTTCTTAATGGCTTTTGGTGGCCATTTAGATTGTTGAAATTGGTCAAGTATTCCTGGAGTTATAGTTCAAATGAAGTTTGTGACACTTTCTCACAAACAAAAAACTATTTGAACCCAAAGTGATATATTTTGGATTGTACAACTTACCAGGAACATTCTAGCAGATGATAACAAGTATATTTTGAGAATTACTACAGAAAGGAAGCCTAGTGAATTATATGGATGACTTTGTAGCAAAAATAGAAGAAAAACTAGAGGAACACACAATTAGATTCTTAAAGATAGTGAAAAAATACAATTTACATTTCAAACAGTCAAAATGTAACTTTAGTGCTACAAAAATACCCCTATTAGGAGTATGAGTTGGAAATAGAGAAGTACAAATGAAAGAAAAAAAGATCAAAACAGTCAAGGAATAGAAAACACTAACAAAAGTTAAAGATATTGAAAGCTTCCTAGGATTTGCAAATTTCTATTAATGATTTATCAAAGATTTCAGCTATATTGCATTACCACTGAACTGATCAAAAGAAAAAGGAGATTGGAAATGGATGGATAAAGAACAAGGAGTATTTGAAGAACTAAAAAAAAGAATAACTATACAACCAGTACTAGTATTACCCAAAAGAAAAGAAAAATTCAGAGTGAAAGTAGATGCATTAGAACATACAATTGGAGGAGTTCTCTTACAGGAGCAAGAAGGAAAATAGAGACCAATTGCTTTTCTATCCAAAATAATATTGCCTACAGAAAAAAACTATGAAATCTACAATAAAAAATTACTGGCTATAGTCAAAGCACTGGACAAATGGTAATAATACTTACTTGTCATGAGCCACCTTGACTACGATAATGAGCTATAAATAGAATGGACATGGACTGGAGTTGAACTAGTAGCTGATAGATAGCTTGTAGTTTAAACAAGAACAAATACTGTACTTGTATATATAGTAAACTACAATTAAGCAAGAACCCTATGAAGTTCTTTTTTAACTCTGAAGAACTGCCTTGAGTTAAACCCTAGCTTAAGGTTTCTGAGTCAGTTGCTGGCATTACTGGATACAGTTGAAAAGTTTAAAGTATAGACAGACTATGAAAACTTAAAATACTTCAAAGAACTATATAAACTCAATAGATGACAAGCAAAATGATATTTAGAACTACAAGACTACAACTTTATACTATGCTATATACCAGGAAAGACAAATATAAAAGCCAACATACTATTAAGAAGGAAAAAAGTAGATACAAAAGAAAACAACCAGGATACACAATTACTAAAAGAAGAACTATAGATATAAAGAACATCAACTTAACAAGAGACTTCTATATCACAGTCTCCTATAACAACTGTATCACAAGGACATGTGTAAGAGCTCTGTTATACTATTTACACCTATACTCTATCCTTTGTAACTGTTTGCCAAGCCCCTATATTATAAACCAGTAATTGTAGTTAGCATTTTAGTTTTGTTCTCCACCTAGTAAACTCCATCTGAATCCATCTATTGCTCCTCAGTATTCTAGAAGAAATTATTACTATCTGAAGAGAGCCTACTGTAGAGGTTAATCCAACCTATAAGTTGAGATCAAGCTCTAGGGAAAACCAGAGTCCCTATTTGACCATAGAACAAAACTAAAAAAACCCTCTACACTCATACCAGAACCTGCTCTACTGCTATATCACAAGCCCTTACCCCTGATCCCCAAACAGAACATTGTATATAACACAATGGTCTTTACCCCAGACCTTCTAGAAAATCTACCATCACCCCTGTTGAACAACCCTTTACTGTATCACAAGCAAGGAATCAGTGCCTTACATTCTTAGAACCACTAGAGGAGTGTCACAAACTTTATTTAGACCATAATTCCGGGAATACTCAACTAATTTCAACAATCTAAATTACTACTGAAAGCCCTTAAGAAGACCTTTCAAATGGTACCAAAAATGTCTCAAAGAGATCAGTATTCACCGAGTTATCAGCAGATCAGTCTACAATTATCAAGTTACCAGATATTAAATTACTGATATCTCAGGAACTGCTTGATGTAATTGTTTGCTTCAATGATCATTGTAAAGCTCTCTTCAATGTGCTTCTTTTGGCTATAAATAGACCCTGAGGCAATAAGATCCTATAGAGATACATGGTCCTCAATATTTGCATATAATACTAATCTTTATCTATAGATTATCATCTGTTCTTGAATAGAACAAAGAACTATCCTAAGATGGTTAAGTTATCTCTATTTCAAGAACAATAGCACTCCTATATATAGAACAATAGGTAGTGATCATGTGGTAGGCTGTTCTGGTATATAGACTACTATAATCATGTATTTAAGAACTGTATATCTGAGGATAAACCTTAGACTTAACAACATCTTTTGCTACTGTTTAAACTTTGCTTTTTTGAGCCTTTTGATTATTAAATCATCAACTTACAAATCAGTAAGTGGCCATTTGTGATAACAATCATGTATTTAAGGACTGTATGTCTGAGAATAAACCTTAGACTTAACAATATCTTTTGTCACTTGTCTAACTTTGCTTTTTTGAGTCTTTTGATTACTGGATCAGCAAATCACAAATCAGTAAGTGGCCATTTGTGATAAGGAGATAGCAGAGAAGACAAATGAGGACATAACCAGCAAACCACTGGAACTCTTGACAGGACTTCCAGGACCTGAAGAAACTTGAGCACAGAGTCTATACACCAAAATATCTAATCTGGAACTACAAGTAGCCTTATTAGCTATTGCCAGACAGCCAGATAACTGTTCTTACAAAAAACTTCAAGTAATCAAGGAACCTGACCCCTTTAGTAAAGAGGAACTAGAAGAGCTACAAGCATTTGTGTTTTAGTGTCAAATCTATTGTTATGCTTGTAAAGGGAAATTTACTGATAATGCTAACAGAGTATTCTTTGCCATATCCTATCTCTGGAGCATTGCTCTGGATTTCTTTGAACTATTTATAAATGAACTAGATCCTCTCTATGACTTAGATTTCCTAGAAGACTAGCCAGTATTTGTTTAGAAACTGTCCAATTTATTTAGGTCCTGTTTACCTAAGGATAACAATGAAGACACAATAGTATTTATTCTCTTCCCCAGCAATAGCAAGGCTGTTGATTATTTTATTTGCTTTGTAAAGTATTGAAACTACATCTGTTGGGATAAACAAGCCCTTTACAAGGTAGTAAAAAATACTATTCCAAACTACATCCAGGACAAAATGTATTATAGCCAGAAGGATATATCTTTGTTTGAAGAGTTCAAGAGAGCAGTTCTATGTATCAACAATAACTACTAGAAAAGAATTCAGGATAACAAGAACAAGCTGCAAGCAAACTGTCTTTCCTAGTACTATGCTTCTAAACTACCAAAATAGGAGTCCACCAAAAACCCCTAGACTAATAAAAAGATACCCAAGTTTCTGTCAACCTCAAGGACCTTATCTAGACCAATACCCCTTAGAACCCCTACCAGTAATATATTAGGGGTAGATGATTGGCTTACACCCTTAGAACAACAACACTACATGAGCCTAGGTTTATGCTTACAATGCAAACAGTTCAGTCACTTGGCTAGAGTCTGCCCAAAGCAGATATTGAGATCCTGTAGTAGCTTGGGAGCACATATAGCCCAATTGGAACCCCTGCCAGACTTAACAGAATTACCAAAAAAATAAGATAGTAGTATCATGCTAGGTAGCCTTTTTAGGCAATATTCATGACATTTGTCACAAGAACTTTACAATAATTCAGCTTGAGAAGCAAATATGACTTCCTAACTATAACCACTAGACACCTAGTTTTGGACTTGTATACACCACTCAGATAGTAGAATAGTGGTTATGATTACTACTATACTAACCTTATAGGGCCTGTTTAGCCATTCTATATTAAATACAACCTAGAACTTCCTTCTAGAAGTGCTCTCAAGGGCAACAAGAACCTTAGGGAGGCTAGCTTCCCTTGGTAGAACAATGTCATAACTCAGCAGCTGTTTTATTTAATAGATTAGGGTTTAGAGTTACTATTAGATCTTGGTGATTACTTTTGATGGATGACTATGACTAAAGACATCAGAACAGTCCTCTTGAGGGCAATACTACTAGGATATCTAGGCTGGAGGGGACATCCAGAAATATAAAGGAAGGTCAGAAGTATTGAAGAATTGGATAGAGGTTGAGAGTGTCATAATTAAGAAGATTAACAAAGATACTAGGTTTGAGAGTGGATTGCTTATGCTTACATCAAGGCTCCTTGACATATACCAGAAGATCAAATTCAATGGGTAGACATAAGAAAAGGCTAAATAGGAGAATTAGAGAGATAGAGAGCACTAACTGTATAATCAGAAGGAGATTCTGTCTTATCATTCCACTTTCTGCTATAATAGGCCATTGGAATGTTTCTTTTGTTTTTCTATTTGTTGACTCTATGCTTTGTAATCCTAATATATACTCTAGTAGTACAGAGGGGCCAAACAACAAGTGACCTCTATTATTTCCCTTTTTCTGTCACTCTAGAGCTCCACTGCTATTTTTGAGTAATTGAGATTTCTTCTTATTTTTCTTTTATAAAAACTTATACAAAGTATCTCTTAAGAGAATATCTTACTTTGAGAAGGACTTGGACATTCACTTAACTAGAAGTTTAACCACTCACTACATGTTTTTGGAGTAGATTTCCAACTATACAGTCAATTGAAGTAGAGCCTATATAAGGATATAGGAGTTCTAGGCAGTATTACTGTATTGACAATGAGCCAGGCTACTAGACTAGCTTGAGAAGAATAGTATCATGGTACAAGATAAATATACACCTTTGAGATCTATAATTAACTGGGGTCTTCTTGAGAGGACACCAAAAACAGTATTCTTCTCTGGTTTCTATTAGATCTATCTATTATTCATTTTCACTTGTAAGCTTTCTTTTTTTCTGATTTATCTCTCCTATACCTACTTGTTTGCACATAACTATGAAACAGCTTGGAGATTCTGTCTCTCTGATCTGTCACCTTACCTTTGTAATCCCTTTTATCTCCATCAGCAGTTTGTTTACCTTCTAATGAGTTGACCACCTAACTATCACCAGGAAGAGTCCCTTACAACTGGAGGCTATAACCCTCTCTACTCCAAAATCCCTTCTTGTCTCATTATGTTCAATTCTAGTTCTGGGAGATTTCAAGAGACTAGTAGATTCTGGCTTATTAAACTACTTTATGGACTCAAGTTTTGCTGCTACTCACTGACTGTCATTCTGAGATATTAACCCTCTTCCTCTAACTCTAATAGATGGTACTATTAACCACTGTATATTCTAAATTGTAATGTTACCAATTCAGTTGATTTGCAGTTACTCCTATACACCTGATATTAGCAACTGACTCAGAAACCTTAAGCTAGGGTTTAACTCAAGATGGTTCTTTAGGGTTAGAAGAGAACTTAATAGAGTTCTTACTTAATTGCAGTCTACTATACACACAGGTACACTATTTGTTCTCATTTATACTACAAGCTGTTTATTAGCTACTGGTTTGACTCCAGTTCATGTCTAATCTATTTATAGTACTTTGTTATAGTCGGGGCAACTCATAACACCTGAGTTCTTTCTAACACAACTAGATGGCTCTAGTCTAGTAGTACTGAAGCACAGTTGGTTGAGCACTCACAACCTAAGTATTGATTGGCAGAAAGACATATTAACTTTTCCTTGAAAACTTGACACTATAAACTCTGTTGAGAAAAGAACAACCACTCCTTCCAAAAAACTAGCATATAAACCACAGATTAAACTATACATCTCATTAATCAATGCAGTAGCCTATCAACAAGCTAGTAGAGAATCTAAAGCACTAATATTCCAGCTCATCTCCACCCCCTCCAGCCTTCAAGGTTGAACAACCCAAATCAGCCCAGATCTCTCCAACTTAAGCAAAGCCCCTGTGGGCTACCATCAGTTTGAAGATGTATTCAACAAACAGTACTCAAAGATCTTACCTGAACACTACCCATATGGTCTAACCATCCAGACTGAGGAGGGATTAGTACTACCTTTGAGACCAATATACTTCTTATTAATCTATCATAAATGGCTACTTACTGATTTGTGAGTTGATGATTTAATAATCAAAAGGCTCAAAAAAGCAAAGTTTAAATAGTAGCAAAAGATATTGTTAAGTCTAAGGTTTATCCTCAGACATATAGTCCTTAAATATATAATTGTGGTAGTCTGTATACCAGGACAGTCTACTATATGATCACTACCTATTGTTCTACATATAGGAGTACTATTGTTCTTGAAATAGAGATAACCTAACTGTCTTAGGGCAGTCCTTTGTTCTATTCAAGGACAGATAATAATCTATGGGTAAAAATCAGTATTATGTACAAACATTGAGGACCTTGTATCTCCATGGGATCTTATTGCCTCAGGGTCTATTTATAGCCTAAAGAAGCACATTGAAGAGAGCTTCATGATGGTTATTGAAGCAAATGATTACATCAAGTAGTTCCTGAGATATCAGCAATTTAGTGTTTGGTAACTTGGTAATCACCAACTGATCTACTGATAACTTGGTAAATACTAATTGCTTTGAGACATTTTTGGTGTCATTTGAAAGGTCTTCTTAAGGGCTTTTAGTGGCCATTTAGATTGTTGAAATTGGTCAAGTATTTCTAGAGTTATGGTCTGAATAAAGTTTATGATACAACTCTTGAACTATAGACCCTACATGAGTTTATAAACAAAAACATCAAGACTGGCACAATTTGACCCTCCTAGTCTCCTGGGGTGTATCAGTACTCTTCATGAAGAAGAAGAATGAAACTCTGAGATTGTATATTAATTATTGAGGCCTAAACAGAATAACCTGTAAGGACAGGTATTTGATTTCACTAGTCATGGACTTACTAGATGCCCCTAAAAAGGTAATGATCTATACAAGAATAGATCTAAGAAATGCCTACTATTTGGTATGTATTGCCAAGGACAATAAGTAGAAGACCACACTTTTAATAGTTCATGAATGAGATATTTGAAAACTTACTGAATGTCTATATAGTTATCTATTTTGATAACATCTTAATCTACTCAAACAACCTTGAAGATCACTGAAGGTATGTAAAGGAAGTACTAAGATATCTCTAGGCCCATAGACTTTATGCTTCACTTTCCAAGTGCATATTTCATAAAGAAAGCATTGAGTTCTTGGGTTTTATACTGGGTACAGAAGGTCTGTTAATAAACAAACAGAAGGTGGACACCATTTAAGCCTAGTTAGAACCTTGCTGACTAAAAGAAGTCCAGTCCTTCTTGGATTTTGCAAATTTCTACCAATGGTTTATTTATAACTACTCAGATTTAGTAGTACCACTTATCTGCCTGGTATAGTACTATGTAGTCAGCAAATTTTCTGTAGAAATGTAACATAGGATACACTTTATACTCCTGAATTCAGTATCTGAGTTTACCCTAGAAACCTCCTATAAACCCTTAGATATATAAGAGACCACCAAAGATTATCCCTACTAGATGGTTACCAAGCTGTCAGTTACTTGATAGTATATACCTCAGAAGGCAAGACTGATGAGCTAGTATTAGGTTTCTTAGAGATAGACTATCAATATTGATACTCTAGAACTCAGAAACTCTGGAACATCTTTAGAATACTGTAGACTTTCAATCTAGAATAGACTTAGATGAATATGATGCCAAAGCAACAGATCAAAAGTCTATCAATAACTTGTGATCTTATCATTGCTAGACTCAACCAAAAAGCAGATATGGTATACAATAATATCATAAGCTAGTACACTTGCATATTTTAAAGCCAGTTTCTAGATTGTACTTAGATATGAAGTAGCCAGTTGGGAGGTTAGAAAATGTTGATAGAAAGTGGTAGTATGGAGGTAGAACAGAAGCACATGGTGGTGACAGGCTGGTATGGTAGAATAGGAGGTAATGTTGGATATGTCCACATGGTACAGTTGCAAAGGAGAGAAGTAAGGAAGACTGGAAGAAGTATTTTTCTTTTCTATTTATTTTTTATTGAGTCTTATCAATTTGTAATTTTAATATAACACTCAGAGAGCCAGTAAGAGAGGGTATGCAATCTTGATACCTGCTATCATCTCAAGGGCTCTAGAGTTATCTTATAGTACTTGTATGAGTTCTAAGTAAAGTAGTTGGATGGTTGAGGTGAATTCACTCTATACTCTTACTCTTTCTGGAAACAAGACATAGTAGTCACTCAGACAACCTTTTCCAAGGTAACAGGCTTGGAAAGCCTGGCTAGCCATCAACTCAGATCATATCATATCTCTAAGGTTTGTTAAAGATGCAGATAGGGCTTGGTTAAGTGTGGTAAGACCTAGAAGTAGTTTACTAACTACCTTAATAGTGAGCTTGTTACAGTGCATAAAGGTTGGCACCTTAGGAATACTATATAAGGTAGATCTAGATGAAACTTATACTCTTTTCAAATACTTTTACTTTACCCTACTGCACTAAGTTTCTATATTATCTTTTTAATACCTTTATTCTTGATTCATCCTCACAAACTCTTCAGCATGCAATTGGGATCTAGTACCATGTATTTAGCTTGTACCAGACTAATAGTTCTGTCACAAACTTTATTTGGACTATAACTCCAGAAATACTTGACCAATTTTGACAATCTAAATAACCACCAAAAGCCCTTAAGAAGACCTTTCAAATGACACCAAAAACATATCAAAGTGATCAGTATTCACCAAGTTATCAGCAGATCAGTCAGTGATTACCAAGTTACCAAATACTAAATTGCCAATATCTCAGAAACCACTTAACTTAATTGTTTGCTTCAATAACCATCGTGAAGCTCTCTTCAATGTGCTTCTTTCAGCTATAAATAGAACCATAGACAATAAGATTCCATGGAGATACAAGATTCTCAATCTTTGCACATGATATTGATCTTTATCTATAGATTATTATCTGTCCTTGAATAGAACAAAGGACTGCCCTAAAATGGTTAAGTTATCTCTATTTCAAGAACAATAGCACTCCTATATATAGAACAATAGGTAGTGATCATATGGTAGGCTGTTCTGGTACACAGACCACCATAATCATGTATTTAAGAGCTGTATGTCTGAGGATAAACCTCAGACTCAACAACATCTTTTGCCACTGTTTAAACTTTGCTTTTTTAAGCCTTTTGATTATTAAATCATCAACTCACAAATCAGTAAGTGGCCATTTGTAATAAGTTTCTTTTGTTCTCTTCAATAGAAGAAAACCCCCTAGTATTGGTTCAAAGATTACTAGAAAGCATTTAACACTTTGAAAGAAGCCTTTATCACTGCACCTGTGTTAGCAAAGTAGAATCCAGACTCCAGGATTATAATTGAGACTAATACCTTGGATAGAGCCCTGGCAGCTATTCTCTTAACTTACATTAGTGGGAATATTCACCCCATAGTATTTCATTCTAGGATCTTTAACAATATAAAGATAAACTATGATATATACAACAAGAAACTGTTAGCAATCTATGAGACTTTTAAGAAATGGCAATACTACCTAGAAGACACCTCTGCTCTAGTAGAGGTATTCACAGATCACAAAAACCTCACCTACTTCTGTGACTTAAAATCACTCTCTCAATGTCAAGCATAGTAGTCTAAATTTCTGTTACAGTTTAATCTTTCAATTTGCTTCAGACCAAAGAAATTAGATACAAAACCAGATGCCCTGACATATTGATAGAATATATACAACAAAAAAGGAGCAAGTGAGGAACCAAATTGATATCTCTTTTTCATACCAAGTCAGCTATCTATTGAGCATAAGAATAGATTACATGGACCAAAAAAACTATAAGCAGTAACTATTATGGACATAGAGATGCTAAACTCTGATATCAAAACAGCAATAATAGTAGACTAGACTTACAAAGACTATTTGAACACTATAAAACCCAAAAAGGATGGCCACTGGATGATTAATATCAATAGTCACCTTTGCTTTGAGAAACAAATTTTTGTACCTAAAGTAGGAGACCTACAGCTGCATATATT
>Ga0153937_1001057_pt1 | contig 10340 bp, 6 predicted proteins | sample TSNY021MetaG_FD_104680 | JGI IMG/M metagenome (GOLD analysis project Ga0153937, IMG submission 104680) | Attine ant fungus gardens microbial communities from New York, USA - TSNY021 MetaG | ecosystem: Host-associated > Fungi > Mycelium > Unclassified | place: USA: New York, Robert Murphy County... | reverse complement strand
TGTGAAATTCCAGTCTGAGAATGAATTTGATTCCCGTAACAAGTTTTCAGGTGTGATGTCACACTGTCACACTGTTAATTCAGCTTCATCTAGTCTAGTCTAGTCTAAGAAAGTATGCAAGAAGGATATGGGAAGATGGAGCTTTCCAAGCATGACAAATTTTAGTCAGCATCTAGCTAATATGACTAAGCAGATTTTTCACACACTCCCAAATTTTCCCATGCTTACTTTTTTCCTATTTTTATTTTCTCACACTAAATTTTCCCACACTTTCAACTACTTTTAAAAACTGTTGTAGAAAAGCAGTATACTATCTGCTGTTATGCAGACAATACTACTAGACACTATTGGAGGAAGGAAGTATAGTGAACTGGAAACTGTTGGAGGAAATAGTATAATGGACTGGAGACAAGACTACTGGATACTATTGGAGAAAGTATAGCAAACTGCTAAGTATTGGAGGAAAGGAGTAAAACAGACTGCAGACAAGCTACTCACTGTACACATTGTAGACAAACTGTTGGAGAAAGGGAGTATAGCACACACTATCCCCTGTGTACACATAACACTACTTACTGTTATGCAAACTGTTGGAGGAAGGGAGTGCAGCAACCTGATAGACAACACTATACACTATTATATAGACTGTTGGAGGCAGGGAGCATAGTGACCTGCCAGACAACACAATGTCAACTCTGCTCAGAATTAGTAGAGGGTTCAAGTTGGACTGGAGGCCCAGATGAAAACTTCATCTAGTCTAGTATGTATGTGAGAAGGAACATGGGATGATGGGCTTAGTCAAATTATTGGCCAATCATTCCTATAGCCTCTTTTTTACTCAAAAATTCCAATAAATTCATTAAAAATTGGAAAAAATTATAATAAATTATACAATAAAATTGGAACAGACAGCAAGCAAAGTGAGCTGACTGTGACCTTGCAGACTGTTGGAGGAAGAGAGCACAGTGATCTGATAAGCAATACTATCTGCTGTTACACAGACTGTTGTAAAAAGAGAGCACAGCAAACTAACAGACAACACTATCTGCTATTATACAGACTGTTGTAGGAAGAGAGTACAGCAAGCTGACAGACAACACTGCATGCTGTCATACAAACTGTTGTAGGAAAAGAGTGCAGCGAACTAACAGATAACACTGTACACTATCATACAGACCATTGTAGGAAGGGAGCACAGCAACCTGACAGATAACATAATGTCAGCTTTACTCAGAATTAGTAGAGAGTTTAGGTTGGACCAGAGGCCTAGATGAAAATCTTATTTAGTAGGTATGTGAGAAGGAGGTAAAAAGATAGTGCTTAGTCAAATTTTTAGGTAATCAGTCCCACAGCCTCTTTTTTCACTCAAAAAATACAATAAATTGATTAAAAATTAGAAAAAATTCAGGAAAAATTAGAAAAAAGAACAGAAAATTAGGCAAGATATTGAAGAAAGGAAGTATAGTATACTGCAGACTATTGGAGGAAAGGAATATAACAGACTGTATACAGTACTACTTACTTTGCACACTACAGACAATACTACTAGAGAAAGGGAGTATAGCATACTGCAGTGCATATACAAGACTACTTACTGTTATGCTTACACAGTATCATGACTTGGCAAAACGGCTAAGTTATTATTTTATTTTATTTTTCTTTTCTTTTCTTATTTAGACTTACTACATAAGGAAGAAGTGTGGGAAAGTAACACATAACAATGTTATATATCACAGTCACATGTCAGGATGTCACAAGGTCATGTCACATGATGACATCACATGATAAGTGTGGAAAAGTAGTATACAGACTATGTAGTAGTTGTACAAGTAGTATATAGAATCAAAAAAGAACTCTATTAAGTTCTTCTTGTCAACTTGGACTTGGAGTGTGATTAAGTTATCTCAGGCTAAGTTGCTACACACAGACTGTTGGAGAAAGGGAGCCCTGCTCACTGTATACATTGTAGACAAACTGTTGGAGAAAGAGAGTATAGTATACTATAGACAATACTAAAACTGTTGGAGAAAAGGAGCATAGTGACCTGACAGACAACATTATACACTATTATATAGACTATTGGAGGCAGGGACCATAGTGACCTACCAGACAACACAATATCAACTTGACTCAGAATTAGTAGAGGGTTCAAGTTGAACTGGAGGCCTAGATGAAAACCTTATACTCTCTTATGATACTTGCTTAGATAATTCCTTCCTTAGTCTCAAATTTACAATATTGACAAACTGCCCTTGAGTTCAGTCTCATTCCCAGACATTTTGAGACTCATACTACTCAACTGTAGTTGTCAATTCTAGTCTTGTCTTGTTTTGTTCTGCCTTATTTTCCCCAAGTCTTGATTGAACAGTCTACCCATTAACTTGTTTCCAGTTTAGTTTCCTGAATAATAAACCTGATATTATTAATAATCTCCTAATACCCCTTCCTGAGCCTCAAGAAGAAGAAGACACTAGCATAGAGATAGCCAGATTCCAGACTTAGCTTTCCCAGATCCAACTCTAGCTTTCCATACTCAAGAAGAAAAACATCCCAGAAATTTACATATCTGACTCTGATCCCCTTAATAATGAACATTACCCTTCAGAAATGGCCACTAGTGACCATTATTCAATCACCCCTTTTGACATCAATATCAAAAACAAGAAGAGCTCTCATATCTAACTATTCTATAGAGAATCCCATAACTTTGACCAGTTTTTTGCAAAAATAAATAGAGTATTTCTATTGGTCCCCCAAAAGTTTGCTAATGACATATGTCATGTAGTGTTCATCTGTCAACACTTGAAAAGAAATACAGTATTGTAGGCTGAACTAATACTGAAAGAGGAGAACTTAGAACTCCAAGAGAACTGGTAGAAATTTTTTGTAGCATTTAGGAAACAATTCCAAGATCCAAATATCCAGGATTACCTAACTAAGCAACTCTACTCTTTAAAACAAACCAAATCCATCTGAGAATAAGCATTAGATTTCAAGGGGCTAGTACAAAAAGCAGACCAACTTTGTATAACATAGGGAAATATTTTTTATAGGAGTCTGAAGAAGAATATCAAGGATTTGTTAGTGGGAATCCCATGCAAAAAAAGTGACTACAACCAACTCAAATATACTGTATTAGAAGTAGATAAATAGTAGGCTTTCTGCCACTCAGAAAACTCCTGCCATGCCCCTGCCCCTTGTTCTCCAGCCCCATTTACTCCTTGTCCCCTACTACCATCTCTACTACCCCAACACACCTTTCAATTGTGCTTTTTCCCTGTTGGACAGGACCTCTAGCCCCCAAAGAAAAGAATCAATATCAAGCATTGTACCTGTGCCTGTACTGTGGTGAATCAGGTTATATTGCTGTAAACTGTTCAGCAAAGGTTCCTTGACCCCAACTAAATGCCATTAAAATTCTCCCTGCTGGAGAATCAAATCTGAGTACAAGCATTGAATCAGTTAAGGAAAAAGACTAAGCTCAATACAGCAGACAGCCCCTATACTAAGCTCTTGACCAAATCAGGCTCACAGTAATCATGATGATTCTTTCAACCTTACCAATATAGTTACTGCACCCCTCCTAACCATAGAAGGGAAAACAATACATTAGATTACCTGTTGTTTTCTTAATTGTAGTGTAACTACCAACTTTATATCAGAAAAATTAGCAAAAAAACTTGAATTAGAACTAATCTCACAAATAAAAAAACCTATACAAGGTCTAGATGGCTGGTCTATGACCAGTACACTCCATTCTCTATATTACCTCCAGTTTACTATCTGAAACATCATACAGGAAGGATACTTTATAGAAGCCCCCATAGGAAACTATAATATTGTTCTAGAAATACTATAGTTTAGACAAGTAAACCCTAGTGTTGATTGGTCAAATTACTGGATCTGTTTCAAAGAGGAATCTAAAATGAACCTGAGACTTCAAGAAAAGAAACCTCATTTAAACTGGCCAGAAACAAGAAGAAATGCTCTAGCCAAAATCCCTAAGGTCAAAGGAAGTATATATCTGAGTCAGCTATACTGTCAACAGTACAGACATACTTGCCAAGGAAACAAAAGGAATAATCTACCATTGTCCTTGAAAGCTACAAAACTCAATGCTAGATATAGGGCTCCCAAACCTAATCTACAATTTCCAGAGTAGTATAATGAGTACTCTGACATGTTTGATTCAAATGCTACTCAAACCTTATCCCTATACTAAGGCCCCTTATGTCATGACTTGGCCAAATGACTAAGTCATTATTTATTTTCTTTTCCTTTTCTTTTTTTTATTAAAAGAACCAATAGATGCACAAGAAGAAATGACTCAAAAGAAACATGTGGGACTTTATAAATAAGAGTAAATACCAAAATGTGTATAAGTAGTGTACAACAAACAAATGAGAACTCTATCAAGTTCTCCTTGTCAACTCGGACTAGGAGTAGTTCTAAGACATCTCAGTCTAAGTCCTTACACCAGAACTCAATTCTCTCATTGGCACCACTTATCACAGAGCCTTGCTACCTTTACTCTCTTATCTTCCTCGGTACCTGAGTAACACAACTCAGGACCACTATGACATAGCCAGGCCCTAGGCTTAAGGGGACTTTGCAGTCAGTTAGAGACTGTAGGTGGAGGTGTGGTACCAAGCTCGGGTATCACTACTAAGACCTGACCTTGCAATCGAGTGGGCTGGGTAGTTACTTGTATTTGCTTCATACTATAAACTCTATGCTACAGGTGTATTGTCATCTGTCTATGCAGGGAATTAACGCTACATCCTTAAGAAGGTGTTTAGATTAGAGATCCTCTCCTTGGGGTGATAGTATAACCATAGTATTAGATAGCATTAGGGCAGTAGTAAGTAGGGCAGTAGGTGTCTAGCTGGGTAAAGATCTTGCGCCCCAGTAGACATAACATTAGTAAGATCACCCCTATTTTGACTTCTCTGGAGACATAGCACCATGTCTCTGGAATAATATAACTCTCTTATAGACAGTATGCTCAACCAACGACGTATCCTGGCCAAACTAAGGGCAGAAATAGAAGGAAGGGAAGGAAGGGTGTTCTGGAAGTGTAGAAAGTTTAGACACCTGGCCTGTAACTGCAGGAATAAGGAAGGGGAGATAAAGGGGAAACTGACCCCTCAAAATAAATTTGAAGTATTAGCAAGTAGAGTGATACAGTGTGACGTAAAGGAGAGGATGATAAGAAAGCAGGAGACAGTGAGAGTAGAATATTTTAAGTGTGGAGAGAAGGGACACAAGTGCAGAGAGTATTCTCTTTGGAAAGGAGAAAAGAAGTTGCAAGTGGTAGAAGAGATGGTGTGTGTGGTCAAACCACAAAAGGCACAGCAGAAGGGGAGACTAGTGCATCCCAACTGAAAAAAGGCACAGAAATATTGTAGAGTAGAGGATATGCCAAAAGATGCACAGATGTTAGAGTTAGGGTGGATAACAGAAGAGATCATAGTGACCTACATAGAATGTAGATGGTGTAGAAAGAAAGGAATGTATAAGGAGGGCAACAGAGGACAGGGAGTCCTCAGAGGAAAGAAGTTAGAACAAGCTAAGTGGTGTAGGTACTCAAAGCAGGGGAGAAAGGGAGGAAGAGCAGCACACCCCAGAGAGGGAAAGGTGCAGCAGAGCAGCACATGGGAAGGACCCCCAGAAAGCACAGCAAAAGAGGAAGGTAAACAAAGAGAAATGAGGAGGACATTCAAAATACTAAGAGAAGTATAGATGGACATTGGGATAGAAAAGGTAGATATGTATGAAGGCATAACAGTAAAAGTGCTCCTAGATAGTGGCGTGATGGGAATGTTTATGGATCAGAAGATAGTAGCAAAATATGGATTTAAGCTGCAGAAATTAGAGAGACCAATAATGGTTAGGAATGTTGATGGGACCAACAATAGTGCAGGAGCCATTACCCATCAGGTAGAAGCAAATATGTACTACAAAGGCCATATAGAAAGAATGAGAATGGATGTGTGCAATCTAGGAAAAACAGATGTTATATTAGGGATGCCATGGTTGCAAGCACATAACCCAGAGATAAATTGGAAAACTGGAGAAGTCAAGATGACGAGGTGCCTACCATTGTGTGGAAGGAATACAAGGCTAAAGGAGAAAAGAGTGAGAAAGAAAGTAAAAAGAGTAGTGACATTGGAAGAAGAGAAGATTGTGAGGATAATAAGGAAAACTAGAGAAGGGAAGAAGAAGTCGAGGTGGACCATAGGAAAATTGAAGAAATGGTACCACAGAAATTCCTTAGGTGGAGGAAGGTATTTGGGAAAATGGAGTTGGAGAGGATACCAACAAGAAAAATCTGGGATCATGCCATAGATCTCAAGGAGATGTTTATATCACAAATGGCCACTTACTGATTTGTGATTGGTTGATTTGATAATCAAAGTGTTTAAAAAAGTGAAGTTAGACAAGTAGCAAAAGATGTTGTTAAGTCTGAGGTTTATCCTTAGACATACAGTTCTTAAATACATGATTGTGGTAGTTTGTGCACCAAAATAGCCTACTACATGATCACTATCTATTGTTCTACATATAGGAGTGCTATTGTTCTTGAAATAGAGATAACCTAACCATCTTAGGGCAGTCCTCTGTTCTATTCAAGGATAGATGATAATCTATAGATAAAGATCAGTTGTCATGTGCAAATATTGAGGACCTTGTATCTCCATGGGATCTTATTGCATTGAGATCTATTTATAACTGAAAGAAGCACATTGAAGAGAGCTTTACGATGGTTATTGAAGCAAACAATTATGTTAAGCAGTTCCTGAGATATCAGTGATTTAGTATCTGGTTGTTATGAGAACCTCGAGTAGGAAAAGGCTTCCCATGCATGGGAACACTCAATCTAACAATCTCCAAAGTAACACAACAGAGCAAAGACATAAGTAGGATAGGGTCTTAGTGAGCCAAGTCATGTGACAAGGTCAGGTGACCATGGAACATTCTGGAAAGGACACGTGACCATAGAACTCTAGGGTACAGCCACTGTAGTAATAGTATAAGTAGGGCTGCAATCCAACGAAGAACTCCATCGAGTTCTTCCTGAACATCCATCTAGGGTGACCACTAAGAACATTCACTGTTCCTTGGTAACACTGGTGACTTGGTGATCACTGACTAATCTGCTGATAACTCTGTGAATACTGATTGCTTTGAGACATTTTTGGTACTGTTTGAGAGGTCTTCTTAAGGGCTTTTGGTGGCCATTTAGATTGTGGAAATCGGTCAAGTATTCCTGGAGTTATGGTCTGAATGAAGTTTGTGACATTATCTCCCCTCTTGGTTCAAGCTCCATTGAAAAGTTATCTCATTTTTGGTAAACTCTGAAGATATTCCTGCAGCTTTTTGCCTGCATTATGTAGATTTTCCTCAGATTCCCATGTGTTATCTCCTTGACTATATCCTTTCCATCTAACAAGGAATTCATTTTTTCTATGTCTTTGTCATGAATCTAGGATCTTCTCTACCTCCTATTCTTCCTGGCCCTGTATCAAGGTCAGTGGTAGGGGTGTAGATTTCTGTCCATGGATGGTGAACTCGGAGTACTGTGCTAACTTGCTAGCATGAAAGACTGGGTGCAGTACTCAGTAGCGAGGTAGCATCCTAAGCTAGAATATAACCAAGGACAACTTTTCTATTATTTCAAATGGTCCTTTGTACCAGGGTCATAATACTCACTCTGTAGTCTGGTAATCCTTCAGATTGAGTAGCATCTTGTCATCAACTTTGAATGGGACGCTTTGGACTTTTTGGTCATAGTACCACTTCATTCTTTCCGCTGCAAGAGTAAGAGCTACTTTTGCCTGCTCCAAGACTTCTTGTTGTTTATACATCAGGTCATTCAAGTCCCTTTGCAGCAACTCTTTGACTAAAATTGGGCCTGCTCTCGGGTGTCTGCTATATTCAAGGAAGAATGGACTTTCTTTGATGCCTTTATATGCTTGATTGTTATATGCAAACTCTGCACTGGGGAGTAGATCCAACCAATTACTGAGATTATAATCCACATAGCACCAAAGATATTGCTCTAATGCCTGGTTTACTCATTCTGTTTGTCCATCTATTTGTAGATGATATGCTGTTGACATTGTAGATTTTATTCCTAAAATCTTGCACCATTCTTGGAATAGCTCAGCTGAGTATTGTACTCCTCTATCTGAAATGATTTGTAGCAGCAGTCCATGCAATGGATAGACCTTGTCATATAGTAACTGTGCCATATCTTTGGATGAGAACTGATTGTTGATAGGAATGAAATGGGCCCTTTTGGTAAGCCTATCGACAATAACACAGATAGTGTTGTAACCATTTGACTCTGGCAATTGTGTGATTAAGTCTGTTGAGATTATTTCCCAAGGCCCGTTGGGTACCTTGTTAGATACAAGTGGTCCAAAAGGTTGCTGTGGGCGATTTTTCATCTGCTGACACATATCAAAACCCATAACATATTTCTTGACAAATGTTGTCATCCCAGGCCACCAGTAATTTCTGGAGACCAACTCATAGGTCTTCTACTGACCTGGGTGTCCAGCAGATGGCAAATTGTGGTGCATCTTAACAATCTGTTGTCGCAAGGTATCTTCCACACTATGGGGAATATAAACCTTCCCTCTATACAGGAGTAGTCCATTTTCATAGTTCCAGTCTTGCAAGGATTTTCCAAATTCTCTTGGACCAGACTTGAGTAATGTCTTATAGTCTTTGGTAACTTTATCTGATAAGAGTGCTGCTTTGACCTCCTTTAGGATTATCTTGTCATTTATTGGCATCTCATGAGTAGCCTCTAGTGCATTGATAGTAAAGAACTCAGGTTTTAGCAACACCTGGTTCATATTGTTGAGATCTGTCCCCATCTCATAGTCTGCTTGTCTGGACAAGGGATCTTCTGCCTGCATCGTCTTTCCTGGTTTATGATAGAGTACAAAGTCAAAACGAGTCATAAAAAGTGCCCATCTTGCTTGCCTCCTGGTCAGCTTTTGAGCTGTTCTAAAAAATATAAGGTTCTGATGATCTGACTAGATCTCAACTTTATATGAATGTCCCTCCAAATGATGTCTGTATTCCTCTAGTCCCCGAATTACCGCAAGTAGTTCCTTGTCATAAATTTCATAGTTCTTTTTATGGATATCTAATGACTTGGAGAAGAAAGCTACTGGATGCCACAGGTTAGTTTGCATGTCTTTTTGTGATAAGACAGCTCCTGTTGCAAAGTTACTGGCATCAGTGGATAACTTAAAGTGATTTTCATCATTTGGTATTCTTAGGACTGGAGCTGTAGTAAAGGCCTTTTTCAGCACCTCAAAAGCATTCTGTTGCTCTTTGCCCCAAGTCCAGATACTATCCTTCTTGGTCAAGTCGGAGAGTGGCTTTGATATCTTGGCAAAGTTCTCAATAAACCTATGATAGAAATTTGCAAAGCCTAAGAATGCTTGTACTTGCTTGACTTTAGTTGGTACTGGCCACTCTAGAACTCCTGAAAGTTTCTCCTCATCCATCTGTACTTTATTTTCCGAAATAATTACACTCAAATATTTGATACTACTTTGTTCAAAGAAACACTTTTCTACTTTAGCATAGAGGTCATTAAATTGGAGCCTTTTCAGCACTTCCTTGACCAATCGCCTGTGTTCCTTCAAATATATCCCAAATATTAGAATATCATCTAAATACACCATTACTAGTTGTATACGAATCAAGTCTCCCAATATGTTATTCATCATGCTTTGGAAGGTTGCTGGTGCATTGGAAAAGCCAAAATACATGACAGTTGCCTCAAAAAGGCCTCGCCTTGTAATAAATGCTGTCTTCTATTCATCTCCTTTGATGTGAACATTGTTATATCCCCACCTCAAGTCAATTTTGGTAAAGATTGAGGCTTTGCTGAGTGATTCAATCAAGTCGGCTATTCTAGAGATTGGATAGCAATTTTTGATGGTAATTCCATTGAGGGCTCTATAGTCCATGACAGGTCATAAGCTTCCATCATGCTTTTTTACAAAGAAGAATGGAGCTGCTATTGGGCTAGTAGATGGTCAGATATATCCCTTTCTGAGTTCCTCATTGATCCATATGTCAAGAGAGTTTCTTTCTGCTAGAGAGAGTGGATAGACCTTGGCTGGTTTGGGAAGCATTGCGCCTTCCACAAAGTCAATCGCATGGTCATACAGTTTCCGTATTGGCATTCTCTCTGACTTATTCTTTGAAAACACATTCCTATACTCATGTAGCCATTCTGGTACATGAGCCTTCTAGGTCTTTGTGTCTTCGCAATCTAAGTCTCCATATTGGTCTCGATTGTTGAGTAT
>Ga0153937_1001053_pt1 | contig 10352 bp, 13 predicted proteins | sample TSNY021MetaG_FD_104680 | JGI IMG/M metagenome (GOLD analysis project Ga0153937, IMG submission 104680) | Attine ant fungus gardens microbial communities from New York, USA - TSNY021 MetaG | ecosystem: Host-associated > Fungi > Mycelium > Unclassified | place: USA: New York, Robert Murphy County... | reverse complement strand
TTGCTGCACTTCAAGACTAGTCTTCCATTCATCAGGAAGGCCCTAGATTAAAACAGCAATCCTAGTCAAAACCCATTGACTAGAAACGAGTCTCATCAACTTACAATGAATGCATGTGATTTAGGGTCCCAGCTGACGTGAACATGAAACTCGAATCCCTGTGGATCACTGATACGCGCTCGTTTACTGCGGGAAACAATAGAGCGATACCATCGTTGGAGATCCGATGTATTTGGTAGGGATATTTGATATCTGCGATTATCAGAGGTCGTGAAGCAAAGAACAAAGGGCTTCGACTTGAGTTTAAGTTGAGAAACATCAAAGACATGTGGCAATTGTATGATGCTTTCTGGGCGGGAAGTCTGATTCATGGGAACATTATCATGAGTCAGCCATTCGACACAATAGACGCAGACGTTTTTGGTAGGGCCATAGAGGGGGATATCAATGGAAAGCAAGATGAGACATTGAGGCATCTCAGAGTAAGAAAGGACGAACCTGAGATTTGCAAATATGGAGGGTGCGTGAAGTGAGCACAATATACCGTGAGCGCCAAAAGGCACAGAGAGTACGTCTATTCCATCGTTTGACCTGGTAAAGCCCTTCCAACAATATCGATGGCGATGAAGTCGTAAGACACCCAGTCGGGTGTGTCGAAGAATCAAATACAAATTGACATGTTGAGGTCGAGGAGGCAGAGTTTGGGCGTTCATGAGAGCTAGTGGGTTTATAGCAGGAATCGTATGATGCACGCTGAGGGGAGAGTGACTGTTCATGTATCCATTGATGATCGAGCTCGTAGCTCGTCCGATGGTCGACGATGGCGGATGATTGATGTGAGGATTGCATCCGGTCACGCAGAGCAGACAATCGACCAGCGTTGCGATAGAAATCGTCAGAGGTGAGATGAACCTGATGAACAAAGTTCAAGGTGTGACTGAAATTGCCGAGGCGAGAGCGGGGATAGATGTCGTCCTGCCAGTCATAGAGAACTGCATCATTGTCAAAGGAGATGTAGTATTTTCTCCCGTTTGCTAGTTCGAGGGATAGACAGGCAGGGGTCAAATCGACTCTCTCAATACCGGTAATCGATTTGAGGGAAATGCGTTTCAATACAGGCTGCGATAAGGTATATGGTTTGAACTGCAGAGAATATTCAGAGGACCGGACGGAGAAGAGTCCAAGTTTGAACTTACGTGTTGGATAAGAAGGGCATTTTCTACAAGGGTCAGCCACCGCATCTTCCACAACCTCTTGGAGACTCGGCCAAGCCCTCGAACATGAACGAGCCCACTGCGCAAGATGTTGGTGTCGTTTGGCAGATCCAGGGGGTCCCTTCGAGTGGTCATGGAAGTGGAGCAGTGGATAAAAATGTGTGGGAGGCACTGGCTGTTGAAAGCTGAAAAGGGCAGGCAGGATTGGCTGAAGCACCGAGTCGGTGAGGTTAAAGTATGAAGTTAGCTGTTAGTTGTTACAACCTACTGGCCGGACGCCGGCCGATCAGATCGTTTGGAGATGGCGCCTTTAGATATATGATAGTCAGTGTCAAACTACAGTGGAGGCTGTGAGTATCAGAATCAAATACTCTTTTCCCATCACCCTACTTCCCCTTGTAGATGCTGACACCTATGGCTTTCTTCCATTATCGTCTCCGAGGAGACCACGATCAACATGTTTTATCTGTCCTGTCCTGCCGGAACACAGTCCTCGTCATGCTTCACAATACAAAGGACAAGGTATCCGATTCCGGCTATCTGTGATTAACGTCAAACATACCACATCACAATACGCATATGGAACCTCCTTCGCGTGGGTTGTTGAGTATTCGTTCCGAATAAATGAATGTGATCGTGTTTCAGACAGAGTGGCACTCAACAATTATTCTAGATAATTAAATTCTCCATCGACGTGCTTGATGCAATGACGGCTGTCTTGACTGCGACCTTTCAAGATCCTGCAGGCGCTGTAATCGGCTGGAATACACTTTTCTCGTCGTTAACCCAACGTCTAGTATCTGTTCAAACAATACATACAGGGCTTCAACTTGGCTATTGAAATGCGACTGTTCACACAAGCTGAACTTTTGTATAGGCCAGTGGTGTTTCGTCTGATACACTATGTCTACGGTCTTTTCTTCCCCTGAGCAATACAGGATAGTCTGTGCGATACTCCTGCTAGCCTTTGACAGGAAATCTATCAACGGTCCTCTACTAGACGTCCGGGATGGTAACAATCTTGTGGCTCTTTAGAACCTCAGAAAGTCCTCTACGGTTGCGACGATAGAACATAACATTGCTTCCTGGAATCAGAAGCTCTGGTTCTAGTCTCAAATAGAGTTCTAGAGCATTTCCGTAAATTGCACTATTACTGAACATTTGTTAGCAGATTGTGCTCAACACCTCGAAAACTAAAATCTGTACGGTATACAAGTATGTGTTACGGAAAGATGAATGATTGCCTCGAAAGATGCTTCACTGCATCAGCGATGCTGATCCAGCATACCAGACCTATCTGGAGGGCGAAATAATTCCTACGTTGCATCGAAACGAACTTTCTGGGCGGCGGACCTTAGACGAAGGGACCACGGTCTCTGAACTTGGCTCCAGTAAGCTCCGCTGTATTCAATGGACGATAATCATATCACATTCTTCGCTTTTCTCGCTTTCGCTAAGTTTCTACTGGTTCTAGCTTACACATCACGGATGATGTCCTCGATCTACCCGCTCATAAAGCTATGCAGATTTCGATACACTCCTCTTGGATACATGCAAAGAATATCAACGCTCTTAAGATAATGGATGATGCCATGCTCAGAAGGAAGCAGTTCACAATAAATTTTTCTTAGAGGCGTCTCGTCCTGCTGTGTTGATTTTCTATCCAAAACCCTCTGATCGGTCTTGGAGTTGAGTCGTACTTGTATCACACTTCCGACAGCTGAGAATCCACGGGTGTTAGTATCACAGCTCGCTAAATATACAGGGTGAGCTGTTCATTCCTACCGAGGCGTAACTAAGCTAATTGACGGACAAAGTGCCAAGTGTAAAATTGACGCGAGTCCCTTGTCCCTTTGTTGCCAAGTCCAGTCCCCACTACGATAGATGCAGGGCTTGAAGTACAATGTGTTTTATACTCCCTTTGGTGAATTTGATGATAAACCTGGGATAGAATGTTCTGCCTCTTGGACTTGTAGCACATATCCCCCCGTGTTTGGATGGTCAAGCAGACCTACTCCTGGAACTCGGTTCAAAGCATCCTTACCCTTGCGTTTGGACTCTGCTCCTGAAACAGGAATATTTTTCTGCTCGACAGAAACGATGACAGCGGATGTTCTCCCGTCATGCAAAATTCTAACGCGAGGTCCCGCGCCGACTTGAAATTACAACAAACTTGAATCGCTTGTTCTGGACAGATCACTCCGTCTACCGATGGAGAAGAAAGCCAAGTGGTTCCATATCTCAGGTCAAGGCCTGTATAATACAAGAAGACAAATACAAAGTATTGGTGTATCAAGGCCGTGCCCCAGCTGAGAGAGTTCCAGCCTTGGTAGCTTCAACAGCTGGAAGCTTGTCCATAATCTCAATCCATGCGCTCATTCTCGGGCTAGCAACTTCCTTCCACTCAGGAACCATCCTAAGATCAGCAAGTAACGGGTAGAGGAAAAAGTCGGCCCAGCTGGGCTTTTCTCCAAAGGCGTATCCCTCTGGTGCCATGAGAGACTCGGTAACACTCAAATAATTGCGGAGCTTTTCTGTTTCTTCTCTGATTTGAACTCTGACTTCCGCATCAGATAGCTTGCCGTCATCCAAGGCCCGAACTCTTGGTTTTACAACACCGTGTTCGATGATCGGGAATCCTAGGAAAATTGATTTGAATGAGCCCTCCGGAGGGGACCATTGTCACATGAAACGGGGGCTCAACCATGAAATGCTATCAAGCTGACCATCTCCCACATCTGCTCCTCGATGACAGCAGCACCCCCTTCTCCAGTTGAGATATGGAGGCTGGGTTCGGGGGCGATGCGATCGATGAATCTCACGATGGCATGGCTCTCGCGAAGGAGAGTGTCATTGATCTTGTTGCCGTCGATCTCATGGATCACGAGCGTGGGCAGGAATCCGAATGGATGATGACTTTTGGCAATTTCTGAATGCGGTGTGGTAGATGTTTGGTTGTATTTCAGTCCTTTGTGCTCAAGGCCCAATGCAATAGTGCGTGTGAATGTGGAATAAGGGGTGCCGATGAGAGTGTAAGGCGCAGACATGACAGGTTGGAAAGCGACAGAACTGATCCAATGATCTAGGCTGGTATGTGTGTGTGTCCATATGTATGCAATGTCATGGCCTCGGATTCTGATGCTTCCGAAAGATTAATAAACTAGTGATTACTCTGCACCTAGATGTCATCTTAGTCAAAGACCGGAAGAAATGTTTCGGTATTACTTGTGATCATCACGTGAGGCAGATTTCAAGCCGAGGATCCTGTTGCATCATTAAACGTCTCAACAAACAAAGAATGACATCGCCGAATCGCTCCCTTGGCTCAGGATGGTGGTATCGAGGCAAAAACTCCACTCGAAACCCCTTCTCAGAATGCTATGTAGAATCATTAGTGTTCCCTGTTTCTCAAGGGACCGGTCTCTAATTACCGAGTCCTTGAGCTTCAAGGAGGCAAACTAAGTTGAGCCATCCCTGATCACCGTGATTATTTTGAAACTTTTATTAATGAAATAAATTTGCTATCGACCTCTGTTGCGTAAAGCGGAACAGGTTTCCAACACAACAATGTAAGAAGAACCGGAGAGAAATTCAGCAAAATTACAGAAGTCCTAGACATTAATAAGAGTGGTGAAGATGCATTGATTCGAATGACACAACTTCCCACGTGCAGTTCGGTATCAAAGCGGTGGGTCATGTGACCTAAAAGCAGTATTTTCTGTCGAAAGTAATAACACCCGAACGTGTGTAGGAAGGCTAGTCATCGGAACTCGCGAAGGAAAATAATGTAAATGAACGACGCTTCCGTCGCGATGTGAAACCATCAGATTGATCCGTGGTCGGGTCTCAGTAGTGGCCGTATTTAAATCGGGCAAATACATGGAAAGACTTTTGGATATCGTTCGACGAGAAATGACTTTCATTCGGCTGTTCTTGTGGGGATGCGTTAGGACTTGTTGCATCTCCCCGAGAGCATAAACATTGTATCTCTCCGTCGTTGAATACTATCGTATGTAGACAAGGAGGGAAGAATCAAATTACAAGGCATCGGCGGAATTTCCTTTCGTGAAAACTCGAGAGGTTGTTTAAGCATCGACAATTGTCGATGCATGCTGGCTGAGAGGCTCACGCGCTCATATAGTTCTCAAGAGAAGTGAAGTGAAGATCTTATCAAAATATTATCCCACGCTTTGTTCACACACGATGCAACATTCTGTTCTTCCATTTCCACGTCAGTCTGGAATCACTTGCGCTGACAATCAGGAGCTGAGTCTCTTTCCTATTGACCTGGTTGATCTTGGACGTGTGACGCCTTGCGTGGCATCTTCAATACCTTGGACGCTTTAATTCTCGGAATGACCGATTACTATGAGCTAGAGTCCGCTCTGCGACACAGACGAATAGAGGATAAGAATAGATCAAATGAGACACGTTTTTATCCTGATGTCGGTCGACAACATAAATCTGCTTTTTTACTCTGACGCACCCTTTTCCATAGCTTCGTACCGCCAAGTCAACAAGGACACTTTTCACGCTCCGCAGAGCACTTCTTGCCACATTGGTCATCGTATCATTTACAACCCTGTACAAGGTGCATCGAGTTTGGCTCAGACATTACACAGCGCTGATCACGATTCACTGTCATAAGTTTGGATATGTCCAACTACCATACCCTGGTTCTTGGAATCCGTTGCCCGAAGGAGGAAGGTTTGTCAATGGCCCTGATGCGAACAAAAGAGATGCAATAGTAGAGGCGTTCAGGGTAAGTATCAGTAAAGCATAGGTAAAATGCTGCTTTTGGCTTCACTGATCCTAGCATTCCTGGTTAGCATATGGTGCGTTTCAATGATCTGGAAATTTATTTCTTTGGTTGAATGAAGAGCATTAAGAGCAAGATGCGATGGGCGCCGACGAATATCACCCTCTCAGTCGTCGAGGCTCAAATTTCTCTACCCACGGTTCGATCGGATACATGGTGATCGATGCCCTTGATACCATGTACCTCATGGGACTCAATGAAGAGTATCAACGAGCCAGGACGTGGATGGCGGTACAGCACTCATTTGATCGAGATGAAAACTATAATACCTTTGAGGTAAGTATCCTCTGGACAAAGTTGCAAAGGCTTAATTTTAATGTAGACAACCATTCGTGTTCTTGGGGGACTATTGTCGATATTTCATCTAACCAAAGATCGTCTATATCTTGACAAAGCTACTGATCTTGCAAATCGGATGTTGCCCGTGTTTGATACCCCTTCTGGACTCGCCCTCTCTATGGCGAATTTAGGGCTGAAGAAAGCTGTAGATGATCCATATTCACAAGGTCGTGTGAGCACCGCAGAGGCCACCACACTCCAACTAGAGTTTCGATATCTTAGTCATTTGACTGGTGACTCAATTTATTGGGACAAAGTCGAGCAGGTGCGACTGACATTTTGAGTGTGCAAGCTTCAATCTATATGCATTCATAGGCTATGAGAGTTCTGAGAACTTCCGAGCAGTCCTCAAATCTCGTGCCTATTTATATGAAGTACGTTTCCCAACCTTCACGTGTAAACCATGGGTTAATTTCCTGCAGTGCCAATTCTGGGCTTTTTGTTGACTCTGAAATCCGTTTAGGGTCCCGTGGTGATTCTTACTATGAGTATTTATTGTAAGTCTCTGCTTTTCTTCAAGCACTGTCGAATACTACAAATAATATCACAGAAAGCAATATCTTCAAACCGTGAGCATTACCTACTGACACTATATTTGGGCTGAGAATTCCAATATAAGAATCAAACAGAATTTGTGTATCGGGAGATGTACGATGCAGCGATGCAAGATATACATGACAAGCTCCTTGTCAAAGGTGCCAAAAATGGCCTCACATTCACAGCAGAACTAATTCCTACACATTCTCGAGTTGCCGAAAAGTATGGTCGCTCCATTTTTTGCAGTCGCTTTCTATTCTCAAAAGTCTAGGAAATATACTTTACAACGGAAACAAGACCACCTGGTCTGTTTCCTAGGTGGCTCGCTTATGCTCGGCGCGACTACCGTGGGTCAACGTGGTGCACATTCCTCGCGACCCCCTCAGGAACATGAATTCACAAGCATTGGAAAACGGGACTGGGAATCAGGATATCAATTGATTGAGACTTGTGTTGATACCCATAATACTGCCACGTGAGTGTGTAATCTTCTGTTGGTGATCGGTGTTTGACCGTGGCATATTTAGAGGTTTATCGCCAGAGATTGTGTATTTCTATTCTCCTGAGGAGGCACAGCGGCCAGGAGCGAAGGCTGACTGGTATATAAAGGGTGCAAGGTTAGCGAAGAAATCCTCTCCTATCAGAAATTAATCTATTGTTTGTTTAGACCAGGCGCTTCGCCAGTTTACGATGCTCGCTATATTCTCCGACCCGAAACTTTAGAATCAATTTTCCTTGCTCATCGTCTGACAGGTGACTCCCGGTATAGGCAGATAGGTTGGAAGATTTTTCAGTCGATAGAGAAGTACTGTCGTTTGGATGAAGGTGGATACTCCAGTATCCTAAACGTTGATGATGTGAATACGAAGAAAGATGATAAAATGGAGACGTTCTGGCTGGTACAGACTTTCTCGCATATTCTTTTTCGAATACACTTATCCTGCGTCTTAGGCTGAAACATTGAAATATCTCTACCTCCTTTTTGAGGATGAGAACGTGATTCCTTTGGATGGTGAGTTACTCGTGAAAATCATTTCAGCGTGTCTTGATATGATTGATGCTGCTGTTGCTGTTGCTGTTGCAGAATATGTTTTGAACACCGAAGCTCATCCGTTACCTGTTTTTATGCCAAACCATCCTTTAGCGGATTTCTGATCAATTATATGTGCAAGTTCAGCAAATTCAAGTAACTGGAGAGGCTTGTTCGCAAATTGCTGCCGCATTTGGAACATTTGGAGTATTAGACGTTTGATACGATCTAGTGTGAGTTGTGAGAAAACTGTCACCGGGGACATTGATACTTCATATGAAAAAAACCTCATTCTTCACATCGCTCTTTTAAGAGACGTATATTTGGCCCTGAGATTTCCATAGCGAGGATGTCATACCTATTGTACGAACCAATGATAAGAATCTAGTCCGAATGCGACTCCGGCAGGCTCAGGTCTGGTGTCCAACTTTCGTGAGCCAGGCATGGGTTAACCATAGTTCAAAGCTTGGCAACATGGATAGAAGCGCCACATTTGCATGTTGCAAAGTATCTCCATCGTGATGTGAATTGAGAGACCTTTCGTCCCACTGCATCTCTCGTAGTGTTGGTGCCAGATGATACTTTGTTTACTACACATATCATGGTGCATAGGAACTCAAACCATTATGCTAAGAGACAATATTGATCTCAGCAAGCAGATCAAACGTGACTCTCCACGCTTTTTCAGCAAAATGTCTTTCTTAATTCTGCGAAGAGCCACTTCTTTCGGAGGACTTTGTATAACGAGATGCAATACAAATGCAGGTATACAATTGGTATACAATTATACTGATGGTGTACTACACTGTCAGTAGAAAATGCCTTGGTTTCTTTTGTACCTCCTATCAGACTCGCATTAGTAAGTTATTGTATCAATGAGCCAAGGCTTTCATTGTGCGAGATATGGAGGAATTGAAAACATGCAAATGAGCGTCATCTTGACAATTACTATTTATTTATATCTAGAACAATAAGAAGAGATGTTAATCTGGCAATAGGAATTGGAGTGTAGACTAATTCAAGTGTAACATTCGATACTCCAATATGGTTCTAGTGGTTGCCACCTGGGGATTGGAAGACATGGAAGGTTGAGCAAACATTGAGCAATTTATGGCAGTCTAGTTGAATTCATCGACAATCTGGGTCAACTTGGCTGTTTCTGAAGCGTTCTGTCACTTTCTGAAGCAAGGTTATATCAGTAAGAGGTAGTACAATATACTGATGTGAATTATTCCCATCCAGAGAATAGTCATCTTTCTCTTCCTCTGGATGTATGTCAGTCTAAGCATACAACTTGATGGGAAAAAACATTGAACTTATTGGCTGACAATTTCTCGAGTCAACCATGAGTAGCTTTTGAAGGGTCATACTGGTCTGCAATAATTCAATACTCTCGGGTTGTCTCATCCGCTTCTGTTGACACCGTTCCAATTTCTTGCTCGGAGTTGATTTGGAACTCGACGCCCTCAATGTTGTCACCCAATGGGGTCACTGAGCCAGTGAATGAGGTGGAAAAAAGGGGCAATTATGTATGAGATTGATAACGCGCCGACGGACCGACATGCGGCAACGTCTTGCTCTCTTCTTTTTTCCAGCGGTCAATAATCGTCTTGGTGCCTCCTCAGCCTTTAGTGTCCGAAATTCGACGTCCCTAGCAGAATAATCTTCAGTTGCCCCAATAATCTAAGAATGTTCCGCGCTCAGACTGAGGGTTGAGATTGAGTCGGGAGCCTACTTCATCCTCGAACAATTGAACATCTTTGTCCAGAGCACAGTGAGCTGTGCCTCGAACTAATGAAGGTCGGGCCATTATTTTCCTATTCATCCTCAAGTCCTTTAGTGATCGGATGGCTGTGTCGACACATGTTTTTCTGTGTTTTCCCCGACTTGACTCCAGTTATGGGTTCATCTTGGAGAATAGAAGACACTGAAGGCGTTGATCCTGATGATGTAGTGCGAGGAGGATTCGAGAGCGAAGGGCAGTATATATTGACGTATATGATCGATGTTCGGTGGCTTCCTCCGCCAAAGAGTGATAGATTGAGAGGAAGGCACGATCGACATGAGGCTACGTCACAAATCAAGCCGACAGTTTCAGGGACAGTTTCAACACTGAGTCTGCTCAAAAATTTTCCAACACTAGCCATTTTCACCATGTTTTAGGGTGTTTATGCCAGGTGTGCCCCGGTAGCCTTCTTCGCTCATGTGTAGTAGCTTCGGACAAGCTCTTGTACGACATCTTCAATGAGTCAAGGACATCCAACAGGCGAAATTGCGCGGATGTATATGACTCGCCTTCTGATCGTTGAGCACTACCAACTACGAAGCCTCGCAACGCTTCCAGTTCATTTAGATAGCGAGCAACAGCTAGAGATAAGCTGGGCGATCGAGTTGACTAACCAAAAATTGGACG
>Ga0153937_1001051_pt1 | contig 10353 bp, 10 predicted proteins | sample TSNY021MetaG_FD_104680 | JGI IMG/M metagenome (GOLD analysis project Ga0153937, IMG submission 104680) | Attine ant fungus gardens microbial communities from New York, USA - TSNY021 MetaG | ecosystem: Host-associated > Fungi > Mycelium > Unclassified | place: USA: New York, Robert Murphy County... | reverse complement strand
GCTTTTGTCATATTGGGCTATCCGGCTACGGAACCACCACAGGCAAAACCCCGCAAGGAAAACCGTATCAAGGTTGTGGAATAGCATGGAGCAGGAAAAGCGGCTTGATTATTTAATAGAGTATCTGCGTATCGAACATGATGAACCAATCTCGGTGCCAAACAGTTATGCCACAAAACGGGAATTACTCCGGACGCTGGTCAACGTGCGTCCACCTCGTCCCGTGTCAGAAGATTTCCTCAAAGTACAGGATGCCTTTTTACAGGAAGAAAAATTACAACGCGGCATTGTGCAACTGGCCGACATACCGGCTTATGGTGATGATAGCAGATTATCTTTGTGGCAAGGTGACATTACCCGTCTGGAAGTGGACGCGATTGTCAACGCCGCCAATTCAAAGCTGCTTGGTTGCTTTATACCGGGGCATCACTGTATCGACAACGCCATTCATACCTTTGCGGGCGTGCAACTACGGCAGGCATGTTATGAAATCATGCAAAAGCAGAGATATGACGAATCGACCGGAACGGCGAAAATTACCCCGGCTTATAATCTGCCGAGCCGGTATATATTTCATACCGTGGGGCCGATTGTATACAAGGAGCTAACCCAAAAGCATTGTGATGAACTTGCGAGTTGCTATCGTTTGTGTCTTGAATTTGCCGCAGAACGTAGGCTTGAAAGTATTGCGCTTTGTTGCATTTCTACCGGGGAGTTTTGCTTTCCCAAACAGGCGGCGGCAGAAATCGCTATGCAGACGGTGAGAGAATTTCTATCCCATGATACAGGATTAAAGCGTGTGATTTTCGTTGTGTTTACGAACGTGGATTATTTGATTTACCAGAATTTATTATCCCCTTCTTTACAAAGGTCAATATATAATCTGGAGGTTAGAATATGAAAGTAATGTTGATGCAAATGAAAACCACCTGAGATACGGCTTGTAAGCCGTATCTCAGGTGGTTTTTCGTTTAAGCGTATACCTAAACCAATATATTACGCAATTCACCTATGCTTTCGATAGAAATGACAACTTCATCTCCAGCGGCAAGCCATTTTCTTTGTTCTTCCGGATATCCGTTGATAACGCCCGATGGCGTTCCGGTAAAAATTAAATCTCCGGGCTTCAGCGTAAACAAGCCGGAAAGATAGCTGACTATATAATCGCAGCTGAATATCATATCGGAGGTGCGGGAATGCTGCCGTCTTTCCCCGTTTACAAAGCTGGATATTTCCAGATCATCCGGGCTGATTTCATCGGAAGTTACTATCACGGGGCCTACCGGGGCAAATTTATCCAAGCTTTTGCCGATAAGCCACTGGCTTGTGCGGTATTGTAAGTCTCTCGCGGAAAGATCATTTCCGGCAGTATATCCCAGTACATATCCACGGGCTTCATTCTCCGATACGTTCTTTGCTTCTTTACCGATCACAATAACAAGTTCGGCCTCATAATCATATTTTTTAGCTTCGGGCGAGAGCGGAATTCTCTCGTTATTAGCTGCCAGCGTATTTATATATTTACTAAACATTGTGGGATAACCAGGCAATGTGTCCTTCATCTCGGCAGCATGGGCTCCATAATTCAAACCGACGCAAAGTATTTTTTCCGGTCTGCTTACCACAGGCAAATAGCAAATTTCATCTTCACTGATGAGAGGCATATCTTTTTTGATGTATTCCTTAATTTCTTCTAAGCCCGTCTGTCCTCTCGACAATAATTCGTCCATGTTGGCCGGCAATGAATTACCTGATGTGTTGGCCGCCGTAACGTCAATAACGCCTTTCTCGGTTTTTACTCCCAGCCGAATTTCATTTCCATGCCTGAATTGAAGCAATTTCATAATAATGTATTCCCTTCCTTATTAATGATGACATATTTTTCTATTTTATATAATACACTTTTAAGAACCAAAAGCAAAGGCCGATGATAATGAAAAAGAAAAAAAAATGGTTGAGGGCCGCTTTTATTTCTGTATGCCTACTCATTGTAATGGCCCGGGCTTTTAACAATTATATGAAGGTTGATGAGCATGAGGAGACGAATAACGAGGAGACTCAGGCTAAAGCTTCGGCGCAGAAGGATACAGGTCTACCGGTTTTAGTTCCGGATGAGGAGGTTTTCATAGCCGATTTTGAATCCGCCAAGAGAATGACAACGCTGGAGCAGCTGGGGAAATACATTTACAGCATTGACGAAACAGCTTACATGATGGAATCGGACGTTAACGTTCGGGAATTTCTTGAAAAAGATTTTAGGCTTGACCTCACTGAGACCAAGCCCAAAATCCTAATTTTCCATACGCATTCACAAGAGGACTTTATAGATTCCCGTCCGGGGGAAACAGCCGATACCATTGTTGGCGTAGGTAATCACTTGGCTGAAATACTGGTTAACGATTACGGAATACCTGTTGTCCACGACGTAGGACAATACGATTACCGGGATGGGCAGGTAGTACGCAGCGGCAGTTATCAGGTAATGGAGCCAGCGGTTAAAAAAATCCTGGAAAAATACCCTTCTATAGAAATAATGATAGATCTGCACAGGGACGGCGTACCCGATAATGTGCGTCTTGTAACTGAAATAGAAGGCCGGCCTACCGCTAAGATAATGTTTTTTAACGGCATCACCAGGTTGAATGACAACGGCGCCCCCTTAGGCATGCCTGAGCTTGAAAACCCCTATCTAAGGGATAATCTGGCGTTGAGCCTGCAGTTGTTCCTGACCTCCAACGAGCTCTACCCTACTCTTGCCCGAAAAATATATATACGCCCCTACCGGTATAGCCTGCACCTAAAACCCCGCTCCATGCTTGTGGAGGTCGGAGCCAATACCAATACTGTAGAGGAAGCGAAAAATGCCATGATACCCTTGGCGGATATTCTGGTTACAGTATTAAAGGCGTATTAAAGCCGCGTTGGCATGGCCATGAAGCCCTTCGCCTTTTGCCATTCTATAAGCTGGCATACCTATTTTCTCCAAGCCCTCTCTGTTTATCTTTTGATAAGTACATGTCTTTAAAAACGTTCCAACATACACGCCTCCGGTATAACGGGAAGCTTTCACAGTAGGCAGGGTATGGTTCGTACCGGATATATAGTCTCCGAAAACCTCCGCTGATAACGCCCCTATAAAAAGCGAGCCGTAATTATTAAGCAGGGATACCGCCCTACTCTCGCCCTCGTCCCGAATATGCAGCTCCAAATGCTCCGGCGCGTATTCATTGCTCAGGCGGCAGGCTTCCTCAACAGAATCTACTAATATGACATCTCCGTTATCTATCCATGCCTTTTTCGCCCGTTCCCGGGTGGAGAGCTTCTCCAATTGACGCTCCACTTCTTTTATGATATTTATTCCCAGCGCTTTATCGGTGGTTATCACAATACCCTTTGACTTTAGGTCGTGCTCAGATTGGGCTATCATATCGGCGGCGATGAAAGAAGCGTTTCCGGTATCGTCACATATTGTTAAAACCTCGCTGGGCCCCGCAATAAAATCTATACCCACTTTCCCGAAGCATTGCCTTTTGGCCTCAGTAACATATTGATTTCCCGGTCCCACAATCATGTCCACCGGTTTTATTTGCTCGGTGCCGTAAGTAAAAGCCGCTATTCCATGGGCTCCGCCTAAGGCATATATCTCGTCCGCCCCAGCTATATCCAATGCGGCCAGCGTTAACGGATGTATAGATGTGCTTCCTGAAACCGCCGGAGAGCAAGCCGCGATTCTTTTCACCCCAGCGGCCTTAGCCGGTATCACCAGCATCAAAGCGGAGGAATACAGCGGATAATTTCCTCCCGGCACATAACATAGGCAGGAATCCACCGGGATTATCCGGTGGCCTAAAACCAGCCCCGGGGTTTGCTCAAAATTTTCCAAGGGCCTTATTGTTTCTTTTTGCGCCAGAGCGAACTTTCTTATATGTTCAGCCGCCAAGCGCATATCCTCAAGCAACTCAGGCTCCACCTTTTTATATGCGGCTTCTATTTCTTCACGGGTGACTCTAAGGCTCTCACGGTTATTTCCGTCGAAACGGGTGTTATATTTTACCAGAGCCTTGTCTCCATCCCGTCTGACACTATCAATTATTTCATATACGCTTATATTAAGCTCCTGAGTCTCTATTGGGTTTACAGGTAACGCATGCTTTAAAAATTCCATTTGCTTTTCTCCTTCTTCTTAATTACTCTATTACTCTGCGTTTTGCCGCAGCAATTCAAAACGGTTTTTGTCATAACGGAGAATTCCTTCATTTTGCATAAGGCCCAGCTCCCGCGACAGGGCGCTGCGGTCAACACAGAGATAATCGGCCAACTCTTGCCTGTTGAAAGGGATTTCCACTACATCACTCTTTGCCTGCACTGCCTGTACGGACAGAAAGGACAGCAGCCTTTCACGTATAGTCCGCAGGGAAAGGTGTTCTATCTTTCTGGTAAGCATGATGTTTTTTTCGGCTAATATACGCAGCATATTCATAACCAGCCGCGTATGAAACACGCAAGCTGAGGTGCAGGCCGTGACGATTTTACGGTAATCGACCATCATAACCTCAGATTTTTCTGAGGCAACCACGCTAACCGGTAATCTGTCTGTGCCGGCGCAGGAAAACGCCTCCCCGAACAGACCCCCTGGCCCGATATGCGCCAGGATTGCGCGGTTACCCCAAAAATCTTCTTGTATAACGCGTACACTCCCAGAAATAACGATGCCTACCGACACAGCCTTGTTATCAGCTCTGAAGATAAACTCGTCTTTTGTATAAACCCGCTTAGCCGCCGTCAGACAATAGAGCAGTGATTCCAATTGATCATCCTCTATGCCCGCAAACAACGGGCACTTTTTTATTGCCATAGCATTCATAAAAAACTTCCTTCTTGTTGCAAATGCAACAGATAGTGTAGACTGAGTATAGTATGATGAGCAGGTAAAGTCAAGGAGGCGGCGCAAATGAGACGTATGGCAACAGCTGCCCCCCCGTCATTGCGGGCTCGACCCGCAATCCCCTAAAACATGGGTGTATCTAAATATTATGGGTACGTGTATTTAGGGGCTTGCGGGTCAAGCCCGCAATGACACGGGGGGGATTGCGGGTCAAGCCCGCAATGACGGGGTGGGTAGCTATTACACAGATCGAAATTTTACAGAATGGAGTGATATAAATGATTCGAAGAATTATAAAGATTGATGAGGAAAAGTGCAACGGCTGCGGCTTGTGCGCGGAAGCATGCCATGAGGGAGCAATCGGCATGGCCGAAGGCAAGGCGAAGCTGCTTAGAGATGACTACTGCGACGGGTTGGGCGACTGCCTTCCGGCCTGCCCGACAAGGGCTATTTCATTTGAAGAACGGGATGCTGCCGAGTATGACGAGGCAGCGGTCAAGGCACACATAACAAAAATGGACAAAGCTCCCCTACCCTGTGGCTGTCCCGGCTCTAACGCCCGTACCATCACGCGAGAGTCGGCCGCTCCATGGGCAGCAGAAACCTCAGCACCGAGGGAAACAACCAGCCAGCTTGGGCAATGGCCGGTACAGATCAAGCTGGTTCCCATAAGCGCGCCCTACTTTGAGAACGCCCATCTGTTGGTTTCGGCTGACTGCGCGGCCTATGCCTATGGCAATTTCCACACTGAGTTTATGCGTAACAAAATCACCCTGATAGGCTGCCCAAAGCTGGATGAGGGAGATTATTCGGATAAGCTTACGGCAATATTGAAAAATAATAATGTTAAATCTGTTACCGTTACACGTATGGAGGTTCCTTGCTGCGGCGGTATCGAAAACGCCGTTAAGACCGCCCTGCAAAACAGCGGCAAAATGATACCGTGGCAAATAGTGACCATTTCAACGGACGGCAGAATTTTGGAGGATTAAATTATAAATGGGCTTTTACTTCTTTACCTTCAGCACCTCTATCCAATGGTTATCCGGATCGCTGATGAAGTACAGGCCCATTTTTTCATTTTCAAAGCACACCCAACCGTTTTCCTTGTGATATTTACGGGTTTCATCATAATCGCCTTCCACCCTCACGCATAAATGCACCTCGTTATCCCCTAATTCATAGGGCTTCTCCCAATCCCGAAGCCATGTAAGCTCCAGCGTGAAATCGGTCTGCGTGTCCGTCAGATATACAAGGATGAAGGAGCCATCCTCGGCCTCCTTGCGCCTTAACTCCTTTAAGCCCAAGGCCTTGTCGTAAAATTCAAGACTTTTCTTCAAATCAAATACATTAAAATTGTAGTGGTCAAACCTGCTTTTAATCTGCATAGGTAAACCCTCCTTATGTGAAAAATTTTATTACCATATCCATAAAGATATTTCTGTTGTAAAACTCTACAGCAATAATAGAATCATTCAAAAGAGCTGTCAAATTATGTCCCTGCCCAAGCACCGTATACACCGTAAGACCCAGCCAAACCGCCAGCGTACCCAAGCAAAAACCGAAGGCCAAGCCTCCCAAACGGTTAAAAGTACCAATAACCGGCAGCATATCGATGATACCAAGCATTTTATAAATCACGCGCATTAGAATACTGACCGCAATAAATACAAGTATCATTGATATAACATTAATACAGGCGTTTCCAAGATAACCGGCTATATAACCCTCAAGGGTATCAACGTTTAACAGCTTGTAAAACTCATCATTGTTGCTTGAAAGCAGGCCGTCCCGCAAAAGATCAGGAAGGCTAAGGGCCTGGATAAATTCTGTCTTCCCTTGCAGAGTCGTTTCTCCAATATAGCTTTGCAAGCCGATTCTTCCTGAAATATAATCCTTAATTGCTTCATATATAGCGGGCGTCCCCCTAAGATACCGGCTGACATGCGGATATATGGCATTAGTAACAGCTAAGGAAATAGCAAATGACAAAAGATTAAAACACGTTCTGGCAAGCCCCCTCATATATCCTGATATCATAAAGCCTCCTACAGCCAATATGACAACAATGTCCAATATATTCATGTTTACCTCAATCCCTTTTCATTATCTCTGCTTTGTTGCCCGAAATCATCAAAACATCATTTGTGCTGTTCAGCAGCATTATTTCTGTAACATTATAGGGAGCCTGATATTCCCACAGCTGCCTTCCCTTTGTATCCAATACCTTCCAGCCTGTACCGTTTCCTATGAGCAAAGAATCCTGCCCTGCCCATAAAAATGAAGCAGGTCCGTCGCCTGATACGTCAAACTTGTTCTCTCCTTTTATATTATAATATTTGATTGTACCCACCGGCTCAGAGCTTTTATTGATCAAGCCTTTTCCAAGGGCTATGGCAAAGCCTTTCCCACTGTTATAGCTGATTTTATCTAATTGATTATTAAATTCAAGCGTCCATTTTTCCAACACAGTATCGTTAACTGCCTCCATTCCGAATATCCCTGAATCCGAAACAGCTATAAGCATCCCGTTATCCATAAACTTCATTATACCTACAAGCTGATCCGACTTTTCCGAACCGTAAAAAATTGTATCCGTCTCCATCTGGTTTGAGTCGGTTTTTTTAATATGGCAGAAAAGTATTTTGGAAGCGGGTACTACGTCGTTTATATCCAGCAGGCTTAAGGCTACATATTTCCCATCATCCGACACATCGCATGCCAAAGGGAAAACTCCGTAATCCTCGTTGCCTCTTCTCCAACATGGCTCCGTAGTGCTATTTCCATCATATACATTAATATCATACTTATCATTTTCTTTTTGCAGAATAACAGCAGCATAACCCGTCCGGTTTATACTGAAGCTTGTAATAGGATAATCAAACTGCAAAGAATAAAGCGGCCCGGAAGAATTAAAAACGTAAAGCACCTTACCTCCATGCTCCGCCGCCGCCGCCATCTCACCTTCACCTACAAGAATAGGCTCAAGCATATTAAAAACCCTTTCCCATTTATGCTGACCAAGAGAATCATAGAACTTTATCCCATCCTTTGTGCAAAAAAAGAAATCGCCCTTTTCCGTCACATAAAAATCAGCCTTGTCTTCTATGCCAAACTCAAACAAAACACCTGTTGATGCGAGGGAAGCCGTCTTTACAGAAGGATTTACTAAAGGCTGTGATGTATCTCTTTCAAAAAACCAATATAAAGTTAAACCGGCAAGCATTATCAAAAGCGCCGACAAACGTATTCCCGCGGCTTTTGCCGTTCTCTTTCTGTTCAAAAGCAATCCCTTCTTATACTAATATTCATTAATATTCTTATGTTATCCTATCATCAAACAAGATTTAAGGCAAATTGTTTCTAATAATGAGGACCAGACATTGAAAATTGCGGAATTGCGGCTGCCGTGGTAGAGTATAACAATAGGAGGTGACGCTATGCATACGAAAGAAAATATTTTGGTTGTTGACGATGAAAAAGAAATTGCCGATCTTGTTGAAGTCTATCTGGAAAATGACGGCTATTCGGTATATAAGTTTTATAGCGGCAAAGAAGCGCTTGACTGTATTGAGCATACAAATTTGGATATGGCAATACTAGATGTCATGCTTCCGGATATCAGCGGATTTAAGATTTGCCAAAAAATACGGGAAAGACATTTCTTCCCCATCATCATGCTGACGGCTAAAGTGGAAAATATGGATAAAATAATGGGATTGACTTTGGGAGCTGACGACTACATCACAAAGCCGTTTAATCCATTGGAGCTGGCCGCGCGAGTCAAAACACAGCTCAGACGGTATAAAAGTTATAACCCCGCGAATCATTCAGAGGATAATCCCCAGCAGGAATACGATATCCGCGGACTAATTATAAATAAGGATGCGCATAAATGCACTTTATATGGTAAAAACGTATACTTGACTCCTATTGAGTTCTCCATCCTATGGCACTTGTGCGAACGAAAAGGCAATGTCGTTTCTTCCGAGGAACTGTTTGAAGCTGTATGGTGCGAAAAGTATCTTGATAATAACAATACTGTGATGGCGCATATTGGGCGGCTGCGGGAAAAGCTGAATGAGCCCGCCAAAAATCCGAAATTTATAAAAACCATATGGGGGGTCGGCTATAAAATTGAATAATAAAAAAACAGAGCGGGAAGTGCTATTAAATAAAATTTCTAAACAGCTTCTACTGGGTTTGCTTTCAATTATCGCTCTCTATACCGTCTTAGGCGCGGCAGTTTATTTGTTTGCTTTCATTATCTATAGTCAATTTATTTGGCAGGGTGATGAGCTTCTGTATCATGTTGCGCAATGGATTAAACTTCGCACGGATTTAATTGCTTTGATATATATTATCATTGGTTACTGCGCTATATTTCTGTACTATTGGAAAAAACCCTTTGACTTTCTGCATGAAATTCTGAACGCCGCAGAAAGTATATATATACAGGATGACAGCCTGATTGAGCTTTCCGCTCCGCTAAATAATGTTGAGACGCAAATGAATCAGCTCAAAATGACCGTGCGGAACAATGAACGAGCCGCGCGGGAAGCAGAGCAGCGTAAAAGCGATTTGGTCGCTTACCTTGCCCATGATTTAAAAACGCCGATCACTTCGGTCATTGGATATCTGACCTTATTAAAGGATGAAAAACATATATCCGAAGAGCTGCGTGAGCGATACCTGTCCATATCCCTTGATAAAGCGGAACGCTTGGATGATTTGATTAACGAATTTTTTGAAATCACCCGGTTCAACCTTTCCAATATAACTCTGGAGTATGAACGGGTCAACTTGACTCGTATGCTGGAGCAGCTTGTTTTTGAGTTTAAGCCCATGCTGGATGGAAAAAATCTTAATTGCGTGTTAACCGCTCCGGCGGATATAATGATTCGTTGTGACGCCGACAAATTACAGCGCGCATTTGATAATCTTCTCCGTAACGCGGTCAATTACAGTTTTGAAAATGGCAGTATTAGCATAACTGCCGTTGTGTTTTCGGATAAGGTAAATATATCTTTTAAGAATAACGGAAATACCATTTCAGAAGAAAAATTGAACAGGATATTTGAACAGTTTTACCGCTTGGACTCCGCCCGCTCCTCAAAAAGCGGCGGGGCCGGGCTCGGGCTTGCCATTGCTAAAGAAATCGTGGACCTGCATCACGGCAGCATATCGGCATTAAGTGAAAATGAAGTTATCCTTTTTGACATAACGCTTCCTATGTCGTAAGAAAATCGTAAGAAAATCGATTAAAATAAATAGTTATTTCGCAAAATAAAACGAAAAAAGAGCATTCTCCATTTTGGTACGATTATTGTACCGGGATGGAGAATGCTCTTTTTGTTCCTGCCTATCGTCTCGCGAGAAGGGTCAAATATCATCAAAAAAGGAGTGGATATCATGAAAAAGAAAACAATCGCAGTTTTATTCGGCGGATGCTCCGCTGAGTATCCCGT
>Ga0153937_1001046_pt1 | contig 10372 bp, 10 predicted proteins | sample TSNY021MetaG_FD_104680 | JGI IMG/M metagenome (GOLD analysis project Ga0153937, IMG submission 104680) | Attine ant fungus gardens microbial communities from New York, USA - TSNY021 MetaG | ecosystem: Host-associated > Fungi > Mycelium > Unclassified | place: USA: New York, Robert Murphy County... | reverse complement strand
TGCGGTTTATTAGGGGAGGATAAAAATAAAATTTGATGTGATGATGATCAAAAGGACACTTGGACTTTGTATCAGTTACACACTTGCACTTACAGCACTCACTCCTGAACTGATTCACTGTATAATACACTGTTATTCGGTCAGCCTTTAGCATCGTTTTTTTTCTTTTTTCTTTTGGGCAGATGATTCTAGAGAATGGGGAGTATGACTTGTCGAAATTATTTGCGCTGATTGCAGAGTTGGGAGAGTCTTTGAATGAGAACAGGAGTCTGGCAGTGTCTTCGTACACGCAAGCCACGAATGTCAAGGTAGATACGATGAAGGTAGTTGCAGGAAAATTTGTTCACCCAAGATCTGTTAGGCGCAAGCCATTCATTGTCAAACTGGATTCGTCCTTCGCAGGTAGATACCTCTGAACGTTGTCTCACAGGAATGTCGATTTATGTTACATAGGTTTAATTTGGATAAGACTCAAGGTTCAGTCAATACCACAGCTGAGAGAGCCAGGCATTGACGATTGAACAGAGGAATATGAGGCGGAATTGGAAAGGATGAACGCCGCTATATCGGCCGAGAACCAAGTGCTACAGCACGATAACAAGCAGTTGAGCTCGTTAGTCAAGGAGTACGAGCAAACGCTGGAATCTGTAATGAGTCAAGTATCCTCATCCTCTTCTCGCGTTCTCAGCTCAATCAAAGTTGTAGGTGCATTTCGAAATCGAGCGGTATTTTGCAGTTTAATTTGTTGGCTAACGTATGCTAAAAAACGATATCGAAAAGCGAGATGTACAAGACCGAGAACTGTCCTTGATACGTGAATACGAAACGAAATTGCTGTCACGAGAAGAGGGGAACGCTGCACAAGAGCTGCTGGCAAGTACAGCGTTATCTGCATCCCTCTCAAGATTGTCCAATGTCCTTCGGGGCCTCCTCCGAATAGAGTCAGGTGAAGATGACGAGGCGCCACCAACAGAGAGGACGTTGGAGGAGGAGGAGCAAGAGCCGTGGAACGCTGCGCTGGCGGCTGAACATTCGATGGAAAGAGAAATTGAACTAGCGAGGCTGCAAGCAGAGAATGAACAGTTGAAGCAGATGTTGGGGATACTTCCGACCCGGATGCCAGAGAGCCGATTACAGGGGGATTATAGACCAACGTTGAGTCTGACAAAAGAGGGCAGATATGTGTCGTACGGACGTGGGTCAGCGACATGAATTATGTTATATTATTTCATTCTACATAGACGGTGGCTCTAAACTTAGCTCAATGCTGATCTCATCCCATAACCAAGCTTGCTTCCTCCCACTTCCATGTTTCTATCCTTCAAATCTGGTGCCAGAAGCCATGTTCAAAATGAGCAGAAACAGAAACATGGGAGGAGGGTGTCTCTAGGTTCGGCGCTAACAGGCGACAAGAAGGAAAATGGAGAGACGAATGCAAACGAGGAATTTGGTCAGCCAGTGTGGTCGAGTCGTCCCCACGGTTCGTCCTCTTTTTTTTTCGAATCCATCATCCTCATTTCAGCTCAAAACTCAGATCCTTTTGCGTCCACTCATGGTCGTATCTCGTCTCGTCCTTCCACCTCGTCTGGTATTCCCAGTAGTCACACGAGACAGAAGGGGGGTATGTTCACGGCTGCATCCGATGCTCTTGGCCTGAGACTTGGTCTTGTCAGAAGGAAAGACTCTGCTTCAAAAGACTCTTCTGAGCCTACTGTACTCCCAAATGTCGTTGAAATTACTGCACGACAGAGGGAGGAAGAAGAGGAACGGAATCGTCTGCGTGCAGAGGCAGCGCAGGCTATCGGTCTCGTCGACATGGAGGTGCAGTCGTATCATATCGGTAATGACGAGGAGGATGAAGAGACGCTCACCACTCCTGGAGATGTTCATGGCCCCTCAGAATCGGTACACTCAGTGAACGGAGTCAGAAATTCAATGTTTTCACCGCAGACAACTTTTCTTCAGGGCCATGGCTCGAATACTTCCGCCTCCATAAATGGTGGTCGCTACCGTTCTGCTTCTTCGGGCTTGGGAGGTGGTGGCGGAGGTCACAGTCGTTCCAGCTCTGTCAACTCGATACCAGTGCCTACATACCCCGCGACCGTGTCTTCACTTACTCAGTGGCAACAACTTGCTAGCATGATACCTAAATACTACCCCCCGTCCTCGCTCCGCATCCTCACGCTCTCAAACTCAAAGAGTTGGAAGGTTCGGTACATTATGCTCACATCTCCGACTGCGATTATTACGCGCGCGAAGACTCCGGCAGTTTCCTATCTCCACTTATTTAAGGATTCCAGACCGGACGAGAAGGAGCTTGAGAGACTTGTGATTGATGAAGACAGTATCGTGTCCGTACCTGACGACGAAGTAGGTAGGAGAAGACATGTCATCAAAGTGGAGGGCATTGAAGGTAGCACCTATAATGAGGAGCTGAACGTCGAGGAGTCTGGTCGAACAATGTGGTTTTTGCAAATACAGGACCACGCAGAATTGCAGAAGTGGATTTCCAGTATCAGGAACACTATTCTCAATCAACGGTATGTCGATACTGACTCTCAAAATGATGGTCGCTTAGTTCATTTTGTGGTGTTAGTGCTCTTCGTGCTAGTTTGATGTCTGTAACAGGTACAAACCCCGGTGTCAACGATCTTCGTGGAGATATCGATGCAATGCTCTCCATGCGCGCGCAAGGACGCCTGAGTTCCAATAATCGGCAGCATCGGTCTACGCCACCGTTAATTGCTCCCGCTGCTGTCCACGCTGAACAAAATCTCTTATCCCCATCTGAGCATGCGCTTCTCTCAAAAGCTTCAGCACCAAAGACTAATACTGTCTCGGCCGTATCAACTCTCAAAGGCTTTTTTTCAGGTTCTCGGCCTCGATCTACGTCTCGTACTACTTCAGCTGATACACTGAGAGTGACCTCACAGCATCATCCAATACAACCAGGGGTAAGCTTGGATTTGGGGGGAGGTAGGACGAGTAGTAATCTCAACGGTGTACGTCGATTTGCTACATCTAATGCACAATCCCAGTCGAGTAGAGCTACCGCCATCGCTCCCATCACTGCCTCTTCCATTCTTCGGCCTAGTTCAACTGTTTTCACCCCATCAATCGCTCCGGGAGTTGGATTAGACCAGTATATCATCGACGAGAAGGAAGAACAGGAAGGGAAATCCTCCTTCAATGTCGTGAGCACCCCTCCAGTGACACCGGATTCGCCAATGCCATCTGAGAATACGCGAGCAGCCAAGGCCCTTTCACTTGGTTCAATATCATTACAACCACCTCCACGGAGCAAGCGATGGACATCTACTGCAGTCATGAGACCACCGTCACCAACTGCTTCTCTTACTAGCCCTACCACTGGTCTGCAAACAAAATCGACGTCAATTGAAATATACAAGAATGTTCAGTTGAATGATACAACGGGTAGTCTTGGGGCATTGAGTTATTCCCACCACAACAAGGACATAGAATTGGGTTCTGAGCCTGGAAGTCCGGCAACGAACTTGATGATGACTGGGAGTACGGATTCTCACCATGTTCGTTATCAGGGCGTACAGTCACCTTCAACCTCAACATACAACGCAGCAACGGCGAATGGAGGTGATCCATTACTGGTGGATGGCACTCAACCGACAGGTTCAGGCCAAGGATTGAGGAGGTGGTCACGACAAGGCCAGGGATCGTTGCCTCCGATAATATCACCTCCTACCGGACCTCCACCCAATCCACCTTCTAATGCTCAGTCAGGCTCTCCTAGTCATTCTGTGTTTGGAGGTGGCGTGGATAGAACAAACGGTTGTGCGTCATCGGCGATTTCGTCGCCAAGTCGGCAGAGTGTTGTGTCTAGTCTTCCGTCATTCTTGAAGCGTACTTCTGTGTCTAGTGTTGGGACGACGAGTACAAGTACCTCATATTCTGGTAATGGTCATGGTCATGGTGCTGGGCATGTGGCAAGGGGCCCTGGAACGCACAGATCATCAATGCCTCCTCCTAAACCTGCACCTACGTCTGCATTGCCGCCGGCCCCTGAAGAGCAAGGCATACAACAACTTTCTCACAGTCCTCCGCGTAATCAGAACTTGATTCCAGGAGTCCTTAATGGTCGTAGTCGTCCACATTCCGTTGATTCTTCCGTTCCAAGTCCCATTCAAGTCAAACGTGGTTTTATCACGGGGAGAAGGTTAGGGCTGTCCGCAACTGCACCTAGTAAACCCCCTCCTTCGAGCAGTCTCCCTCTCAGACCCGATGAGCTTGGGGAAGTCAATGAGTCATCTCCCCTGTCAACCTCGTTTAGCGGTCCCTCGGGATTGCCAAGATCAGCTCCTATCCCTATTTCGTCTGATCATGACACTTCTGCTCATGTCAAAGTCGGATGCGGCTCTGCACCGTTCCCGCCTCCCAGTGGCCCTCTACCCCCTACTCCTTCCTCTGTTAATGATAATAACATGAGTTCAGCGAATGGTGTCTCTGGATATACATCACTAAAGCAGCGATTACGTTTGAATAGTGCTCCATCGCCATCGTCGTCTTCGACCAGCCAAGATGCTGGTACTGACGCTTCTGATGCTGGAACCGCCCATTTAATCTCTACTCAGGCATTGCATACTATGTACCACATGGCCTCAACTATATCCTCAAATGATCTCGCGCTTTCTTCTCAATCTATTCCTACACCATCCCACCACCACCATCATCTTGTTCAAATCCGATCATCATCACATGCCAGTCGATTCCCCCCTCCTTATTTTCGTCATTCCTCTTCCACTAACAGCAACTATGACAGTCGTCGTCGTCGCCGTCATCATAATTTGGTTCAGTCACTGTCCTCCTCCTCATCACCACCCGCACTAGTACCCTACTCTCCTCCATCCTCCTCTTGCGCGATTTTATCATCATCTGATGACAGTGGATTTTCACGACACCCCCTCATCGGTGAAAAAATCATGTCCAGGCGAGACGAAGCGAGTTTTCTCAATCTCGTATCGGATGCACCCATCTCTCCTACCTCTCCATCCTCACCTTTATCCAGTCCTGGCTCTTTGTCTTCTATGACCATGGGGCAAGGGGCTTCTGGCATGGGCATGCCGATTCAACCGGCGATATCTACTTTTGAAATGACGTCCCTTTCTCCACCTCCGAGGAAAAACTCCAAGCCAATGGCGGTTGTGGCTGAGCATCATCATCATCGTCCTGCAGCAGCAGCGTTGACGACGTTCTCGTCTTCACCTACTTCTACTGTTGCTGCTACTATGAAGCCGTGTCCGCCTAGAACGCCTTCGACTCCCTCGATTTTTGAGGATATCTTTGGAGTTGAGGCTAGAAAGAACGACGCGATTGAGCGAGCGTCATCGCCACTACCCATACCTCATTGTCATGATCGTACTTTTGGGCCCTCTGACTCTCCCTTGTCTTTCCAAGACAGAGAAGATATCAGAGAGACGGAGAAGCCATCCGTGTCTTTATCACTCCCTCCTTCTCCTTCTCCTTCTTCCTCACCTTCACCTCTGCCTCCGCCTTCGCCTTCGCCTTCACCTTCGCCTTGAATGGCAAATGCTTGACGAGGGGTGCGAGTGACTCCGCCTGATGAAAGACTAGGATTTATCTTCAGGTTCTGTTCAATTCACTACATTTGATAGGATAGACCTCTGAACACTTCCATCCTTTCCTTTCCTTGAATTTGTTTGTATTTGCCTTGTATATACCTTGTTGTATTCAAGAAATTTCATTATTTATTTGAATCATTTGTTGCAGTTATTCAGTTTGAATGATAGAGACATGCAAGATATTAGAGTACAAAAAGTATACTACTTATAAATACAGAAGTATGAAAGCACCCCAAATGAATCATGCGAAACTATTTTCAACATCAGCACTATCCTCGCCTTCAAGAGCAGCGAACTAGATTTGTGAAGATGAGCGACATATCCGAATGAGACAAAATGCTTTTTGAAACTCACGGTCAAGAAAGCGGCAGGACGATGCTCTTCAGCCCAGAACAACAGTGGTGTATCAAGTATCATATTATATGAAATATTCGGTGACCAAAGCTGAGTCAGACCAATACCATAGTTCCAAACACGTCCTTCAGGAACCAAAGTCATACCGAGGATACGATCAGACAAAAGAAGCTGGACACGCTCGGACATATTGGGATTAAAGCCAGGCGGGTTAACGGATGTATCCAGATTTTTACGACCCCATTCGAAGCCAGCAACCGTTAATGAGTGAGCGGATAGTGATACCGAACCTGGCGTAAATGAAGCCGTGATACAGATCGAAGATGATCCCCATTCAGGATGCTCAGCCATCAGCTTGGCTTGAGTGGTAACATCCGTAGGTGATAAGTGCGGTATTTCGAGGGACTGAGTCTTGACCCATCCAAGAGGCTCGAGATCCTTCAAGAGGAAGTCATCCTTAGGTAAACGACTGGGGAACTCGATATTGTTGTTGCTACCGCGCTGAGGCACCCAAGCAATTGCCTTGATTTCCTTCACCTGTTTGTTGTCCGGTGGTGAGACACCATATAAGAAAGCGGCAACTTGTGTACGAAGATCAGAAGTGGTGATGAAAGCGCGTAAAATATTTTTAGGAAGAACGTAAGTGAATGAACCAGCGTCGTCCTTGACGTCATCATTGGATACGTAGATATGCTGGAGACGTAGGGCGAGATGAGTGGCGGAAATAGCGCGGACACGCCAATCAGACTTGCTGCTAAAGGTTTGCTGCTCGTAGTTGGTAGTGGTGATAGTTTGGATAATGTCACCATGAACGTTGGTGGTTTGACTGTCCAAATCAGTAAGTACATACACACATCCAGACAAATATAACTACTGACGTCTGAACGGCTGTAACCTGGTTCTGTGCCTCTGCACTCTTCTCGAGCTCAGCCATCTGTTGTCGTTGAACCGACGGTGCTGCAATCTCTTGACCAAGAATAATATCACGGATTTCACTGACGGTCAAAGAAGCGATGTTGACACTGTTACGCTTCCCAAAGTCTTGAAGAATAAGGTCTTTCATGGCTACTTCCACTTTGATCCATTCCTCGTCGGACAGCGTGGGCCAGACAAAATGAGGTTCAGTGATCGTGGATTTGTCCGGATGTAAGATGATTTTGGCTTTCTCATTATTAACGTGCAGGCCACGAAGGAGCAAAATGAGGCGGGAAAATGCTGTATAACTGGAGATAGACTTGAGCCAGTCATCTAATTTATTGTTCAGCATGGGGCCATTGAGCTCCAACAATGACACCCTCACCATAAAGACTGAATAGTACCATCTGAGGTTGAGTCGCGCGCTACATCGCTGTTAGAATCTAGTCATAATTTCAAATATGCGTATGTATCGTACCAAGATCAAATCACCAAATTTCTCCATCTTCATACAAGCCTGGAAGGGCAGCTGTAATTCACTGCCTTTGATGACAATATTCGGGAAATCAAGCAAGTGAACCTCCAAGGGGTCTGGAATCAAGGGTATCAATAAGGGCATGAAGATTTCACTTCACATAATTTCTCTTACCCAGCATGCCCTTACGGGTAACAATAACTTGTTTGGGCTGTTCTTCAACAGGAAGTGAGCGAACAAGGGCAGCAACTTCTTCGGCAGTTTTCCATTTGGCCAATTGACCAAGACGCTTCTGACCGGCCCAGACGCTGGTGTGAATGATCTTCAAAAACAACTGACCAGAGCGAGGGTTGAAGATGAATATAGCACCATCTACGATGAAGGGTCAGCTATGTAGTTTACCAGATTCAACATCAACTCACTAATTGGTTTTGTGGTCAAATTTCCTTCGAAGGTCTTGTGACTATTGATAGACCGTAAGAAACATCAAATTCAAGGAAAATACAAACACATACATAGTAACTCTGTAGACATTAGTGTCATCGACAAACCAGATAATTTGATTAGAGAAAAGTTCTGAATAGTTCTAAAGAATCGATCAGAAGCGAATGAATAGGCCCTGGCATGATACCGACCTGACTGTTGAGATATGGTTCGGTTGGCTCGGATGAATATAATTGCAACCCTTTGCGGATACGTTCACGGAGCACATGACAGGCGGGATTGGCCTTCATAATCTTCGCCATGGCTTGCTGAATAAGTGGCTTCATACCAGGGAACCAGTTTCCATAGGCAGACCATAAGTTGTAGGCCAAATCCATACCAATGATAACACCCGTTGGCGAAGGGTATATACTCATGGAATCAGAGACCTATAATTTTTCTGTAAGTATCGGTGTCAAACAGCATGGAATCGGTGCTCACGTAATCCAAAAACTTGGCACGAGTGTAACGCTCAATATCGTGAGTATCAAAATCACCCCAACGAAGCTGAACATCGATCCAATACTTGTTACTCGTTGTTCCATCAAGAACATCCTTGGCATCAGTAACCAGAGAGGGACGAGATATGTTCCACTTGAAGGAAGAGAACAGCAAGATATCGGCACAAGACGAGTTCATCTTGTAACTCTTTCGAGGATGGATCGTCTCCTTTTGGACAGTCTCAATCTGCAAGGGCTCAAGTTCTTGATCGAAGACTTGACACAAGTCCATGACAACACTCTCATGAACTAAAAACAAACCCAATCAGGAGTGAATGGGATTCAATCCAAGGAGCGGAACTTACTCTTCTGCCATAAGTGAGCACGGAAGATTTGGATCAGACTGATCTTCAAGGTCGGAATTTTACCGTGCATAAAGATACCCGTTAGATCTAGCTGCACCTGGAAACCAACATAAACGTTGGCACGATTGATCGTAGGACTCCACCAGAGCGTGAATCGACGATTAGGAATTTGATTCAAACCGGAACGCTGGGCATTCGTCAATTTCTTGTACCTCATCGATTCCTCAAATCCGGATGCTTTCTCCCAAAACAGACCCTCCCAAGTAGGGAAATAAGTCCCTTTGAACAAGGTATGTTCTAGAATGCCCTCAACACCACCAAGGGCGGCAATGACATCAACTCGATAGTTGTTGAGTTGCCAGAGTTTACCATCATGCCGTTGAGAAGTCCACCAGAAAGGATTGCTTTAGGAAAGATAAATTAGAATGAGCATATGGTGAAATATTTAACGCACTGTTTGAGCAACTGGTATTGCTTCCAGTCAGTACGCACACGCCAACCACGATCATAGGCCAAACTGAAAAACGAATGAACATTAAGCCATGAAACGAACAGAACTCAAGCTTACGTGTGACGGTCCTTCTGGAATAGTGTGTTGATACGGGGGATACCACGATCCCAGCTATCCTCCAAATCTTCCAAAGTTAGGCGACGGTTCTGCGCATTAGCTTCTTTCCTCTTCATCGAGTACTCTGACCAGACACGGGCTGAATCAAGGAACTCGGCCTCCCATGGCTGGAGATAACGATACAAGTTGGGAATGAGCTGATCCTCCTCATGAGACATGCCAGCACGGAAATGTGTGACGGCAACATCAGTTTGCTTTGACCACCGGAGGTCACTCTGGGGAATCAAGACATGACCCATTGACAACATTCCAAGACCACCCAATTCCTGCACAAAATCAGTCAGTCAAAAATCAAGATCCAAGGGACCCAAATGGCAAACCTTTGGAGTATAAAATACAACAGGAGGAAAACGTGAAGGCATTTTACTGTTGAGACCAATCTTGACACGAGTTTGAATTTTGTTCTCAGCTTTGACCAAAGCATCCAAGAGCTCATTGGTGTGAATAACAGCTTCACGATAGTAGGTCATCAAACCGATGAGAGCTGTATTCCACTTGTTGACAATCTTGGAGAAAGTTGTCGACCCAGAGCTCATGAGAACCTGACGGATGCGATTATTGAATTGTTGCACACCCTCATCCGAGACGCGCAAAAACGCCTGGGCTGTCCGCTCTTTTGTCTGTTCATTTGTCAAATTCCAAACTGCATCCTTCAGAGAAAACTGTTCTCCGGAAATGGTTCTGAGCTTGGGCAATATTCGAACCTCAAAACCGCACATGGAGAAAAGGAGCTGAGGGTTATTCTGGGAGTAGACACTGACAAATGTATCTTCCCACTCGATTGTCGTAAGAGAACGAGGCAATCGTTGCTTAATATTCCAGTAAACGGCTCTTCCAAGATTAACATCATGCTTGATGAGTCTCATGCGGCAATCCCGCGGCCAGCAGCGCTTATTGTTGTAGCCAATGACATTGTTATTAGTAGGATCGGGATTGGCAGAGAGGTAGCGCTGGATGAGGTCACGGGCTTCATCAGCACTGAACCTAAACAGGATGTGGAGTCTGTCGACATAGCGAGAGTAGAGACGGATGGGATGACGTGTTTCAGTAGCCGAATCGCGATATTGAAGGAAGTTATTAGGCATCTGGGGAGGCCC
>Ga0153937_1001043_pt1 | contig 10390 bp, 11 predicted proteins | sample TSNY021MetaG_FD_104680 | JGI IMG/M metagenome (GOLD analysis project Ga0153937, IMG submission 104680) | Attine ant fungus gardens microbial communities from New York, USA - TSNY021 MetaG | ecosystem: Host-associated > Fungi > Mycelium > Unclassified | place: USA: New York, Robert Murphy County... | reverse complement strand
AACTCACGAAATATCGATAAAATATAAATGGGTGAAAGTGTTCACAAAAAGTTCACAAAAAGTTCATGCACGGTTCACAAAGATTGGGTATACTATAATAGAAAGGAGACCATATGAAAAAACTACATATCGAACACATGTGTGCCAATCACAGAACACATGTATATTAACGATGGCAAAAATAAGAAAGTTCACACGCGTGAACGGAAAGAGGTATCATGAGCAAACAAGTAAGAACAATAAGCGAGACGGAATATAGGAAGATGGCTATGGATCAGATCACACTAGACGAGGTAGTAGAAGAAAACAGACTACTCCAAGTCTACATTGCCGATCTGGAAGAATCAAATAATTATTGGCGTAATTGCATAAGCGTCAAGGATTGTGTAGAATGTGACGTGAGGCACGCCAAAGAATTAAGAGAATCTCAAGCTATGGAATCTTTCCTAGAAGGTGAAATAAAGCGGCTTAAAGAAGCAAACGAACAACAGAAAATGATTCACACACGTGAACTAGAGGAGTGGAAAGAGTACTATACTACTGAGTACTGCCGCGCTGGCAACTTAGAGAACAAACTTGGAATATTACAAAGTGAGTTTGACTCAGCCAAGGAACGCTATAACAACTTTGTTGCTGATCTCAATATCACACACGCTCACGAGACGCAAGCACTACTAGACAAGATCGCTACCGCCTATGAAGAGGCAGACAGGTGGAAATCCATGCAAGAAAACGGCGTTGACACCACAACAATGTCTGAAAGCGAGAGAGAATACCAGGAGCACTATGACCACATGGAATTTGCAGGGGGAAAAGATGTATGAAAACACGTGAAGACTACAGCGAGAACTGCAATAAAGACGATGATGATTTAAATAACCCGTGCTGGGAATGTGTATACTTCTGTTTCCCAATTGGATGCATGTATTATGAATCACTAAGAGAAGGAGAACTATATGAAAAAACTCAACCTTAAATCAGTCTCAGAGGTGCGCACTCTCGTGACTCGCGCCAAATCAGGAGACGAAAAAGCACTCAATGAACTATTTACCTACAATAAGCGCATAGCCAAACAAGCCAACACACGGTTATCCAGACTTGAAAAGACCGACTTTGACTACTACGCTTACGACCGCGCCACTTCATTTACCAAGCAGGAATACAACAACGCAAGGTTCAGCATGGACAAAAAGAAACTCTCAGACATTGACGACCTTCACGAGCAAATACTGGAAGTACAAACATTCTTAGAATCACCAACCTCAACAGTATCTGGTCAACAAAAGATATTCGACGCACGCATTAAATTCTTTAGGGAAAAGCGAAAGATTGATATCCCAGAAGGCAAGGAAAGAGAGTTTATAGACTACATCAGATCGGATGCATTTAGCGCTATGAAGTTCAGCTATGTATCATCTGACCAAATCATAAACGACTTTGCGGAATTGTTCAAGAAGGAAGTAAGCATCAAGGATATTGAAAAGGAATTTGCCAAAGTACTACTTACAAATGAAGACGCGATAACATACGACGTAGCACTTGAAAACCTAGGCATAGAACTATAACATTATAAACTGAGGTGCGGAAAATATGACCATACAAGTAACTGATAGCAAAGGAAAAATCCATGATATGGAAGTCTATTCATGGTTAACAATCCCCATTGGGGACGAACTATTAAAAGTGAATATAGTACGCAAAAGACAGGATGAGTTTTACAATGTCCCGTGTACATTCGACATTGAAACTACATCCATCAAAGTAGAAACTGATGATCACGGCAAAGTAATGTTAAATAAAAGTTTTGGTTTTATGTACCACTGGCAATTCTGTATAGGCGAGACTGTATGTTTTGGTCGCACATGGCAAGAATTTTTAAGTCTTGTAGAAAGGCTACAATCATACACGCACGGCTACAGAGTAAAGTTTGCGATATACTGCCACTTCCTGGGTTTCGAGTTTCAATTTTTTCAGAATTTTGTAACGATAACTAGCACATTTAGCCGGGAAAAGCGCGCGCCTATGATAGTGCGCACACAGGGAATAGAATGGCGGTGTAGCTATTATCTCACAAATATGTCACTAGACAATTGGTGTAAAAATACTGACGGCTGTACTTTCGGCAAGAAACCAAAGGCAAGTTACGACTACACTAAGGTGCGGACACCATTAACACCCATGGAACCAACGGAACTTGAATACTGCTACTGTGATGTCCGCGCACCTGCTCAATGTCTGTACACACTACTGAAAGAAGATACTATAGCATCAATCCCACTTACATCGACTGGATACGTGCGCCGCGAGTTTAGGCGCGCTGTCCGCTCAAATTATGCGAACGTTGACATAGTATCAAAAACTCGTCTTAGTGTTGAGCAATACGAACTTGCCAAGAAAGCAGTCAGAGGTGGCAACACACACGCACTTGTATTATATGCGAACAAGATACTTGAAAACTTAGAATCATATGACATCAAGTCAAGTTACCCGGCTTGCATGTTACTTGACAAAGTCCCTATGACGCGATTCATCAAGGTTACCCCATCCCGTGAAAAGTTTGACAGGTGGATAAACACAAAGGCATGCTTATTCACATTCGTGATGGAAGGTATACAGATCAAAGAATTGTACCACATACCCTACATTGATCGCGCTCACTGCCGATTACTGAGGAAAGGAAGATTCGACAACGGACGTGTATTGTCAGCTGATCGGTTGGAAATGTCGGTTACTGACGTTGACTGGAAGATAATCGAAAGTCAATACAAATGGGATAGAATAGTAATCAGGGAAATGCATATTGCCGACTACGGCATGTTGCCATACGAATTCCGTAAAAACCTATTCAGTTATTTTGAGAATAAATGTAAACTAGAACACGAACTAGGTAAACTTGAAAAGGGTAGCCCAGAAGCTAAAGACATGGCTTACAGATACGTCCGTTTCAAAAATCGCATTAACGCCGCGTATGGCATGATGGTTACTGATATAGCCAGTCCAGAGATAGTCTATGAAAATGGTGACTGGAAAGAATACCCTGTGGATGTAAAAGAAGCACTCGACAAATATTACAAAAGTTCCAACACATTCTTGGCATACCAGTGGGGTGTTTGGACTGTGGCAAATGCTAGACGTAGGTTGCAAGTGATGTTGGATAAGGTTGGTATTGATACGGTATACCTCGATACAGATAGTGTAAAATGTTTCAAGGGTCACGCTCACGAATTTGCAGAAGTAAGTGAAATGGTAAAGCAACAGTTGCGCGATAATAACCTTGTAGTCAAGATTGAAGACAAAGAATATTACATTGGAATATGGGAACAAGAAGATGGATATGACCAATTCATCACCCTAGGCGCAAAGAAATACTGCTACGTACAGAACGGAAAAGCTTACATCACAGTAGCAGGATTGAGCAAGGAAGATGGTGCTAAAGAACTAAATGAAAAGTTAGGTGGTATTTACGGATTTAAAAAAGGTGCTATATTTAATAAATCCGGCAGGACAACACACTTTTATAATGATAAGCCTCGACACTCTATCACCATAGAAGACTGTGAAATCCTAACCGGATCAAATGTAGCAGTACTCCCCACAACATACCGACTAGGCATAACCGATGAGTATGAGGAGTTGCTACTGGATGTGCAAGACCACGATTGGGAATATTGATCTGCACGGTTCACGCGTGAACTATTTAATTGTTTTACCACAATGAGGACACACGGTTTCAATTACCTGCTCAACGGGATTACTCCCTAAAGCAAATTTATTACGAATGAAATCCACGATACCATCAGCGGTTTTCACAGCGTGAGCGTCACTTAAAATGATCGGGACATCTGTCGTAGAGTCCATGAAACCATTTTCCAGAAGGAGCGCGCCCATATTGGTCTTAGTCAATACAGCAAGATCATTACGCGGTGCGCACTTCTGTGATCGGTTTCCTGCCAAACCATTTTTTCCAACAACGGCATTATATAAGTCTGCCGCGTCAGCCTGTCGGGCAGATGTCGGGAAGTGTAATACTACAACTCCACCGCCATCCTTTCCCTTTATCCCGGCATTATGGTGTACCGATATATAATAATCGGCATTACCTTTATTAGCCGCGGTGTATCGGGAAACTAATGACACGTCAGTTTTCCCATCGTCAACACGTATAATGGATACGCCCAAGGCTGCAAGTTTAGCCTGAACCAGGTCACACACTCTTTTATTGAGCGTATACTCCCTAGTCTCATTTGGGTCGATTTCTTTCATACACCGCTTTCCGGCAGTGTCGGGCCCGTGCCCAGCATCTAATGCAATTTTAATATTACTCATTAGTCTCCTCGCTTTCTTTACACTCAGGGAGTCCGGCAACGGATGTCAATAAAGACACAAGTCCGGCTAATACTGAGGTGGATATTACCAGTTGCCAGTTAACTCCACCAATTGCGGCGGTAGTTCCGATTGTTGCTATTGCAGACTGGGCTATAGTTTTCAACGCCCTAACACCTGCGGCATGTATCCAGTTACATTTCATACTTAATCCCTCCTTTTTATTACGTCATTGACGGGTTTATAGTTTTCCTTCTAAGCCCAAGTAGCGCGTATTGAATGAATAGATACGCCGGTGCTATCATATGGTACTTCTTCAATTGGCTGTTGATTATCAACCAACCACTGATTATCAGTTAGAACTGTTGTGTTGTCAAAGTATCCAAACAATTCTTCTGGTAATTCATACTGTGCTGGTAATTCAAAGTCAACATATCCTGTCACAAGCGGCGCACGGTTAAACTGTCCGGCTGGTAATATTTGTTCAGTCGAATTTAAAACTGTCGCATTAAATATGAATTGTATTTTGCTTTCTGTTGCCGAACAAACAGGCGCTATTGACTGAGAAACATCTAATACACCGACCTCTGTTATTGCGAAAGGTACATTGCCTCGCTGTTGGAAATCGGGAGCGGAAAATAGTGGCATAAATATATACGCGTTATCGCTGTCCAAGCCAAGTTCAAGTATTCCTGTGATAGTTGAACCTTTGTTTATCTTTTTTGTAACAATCTCACTACCTGCCGCGGATAAACTAACCTCTGTGAATATCCTTATATGAACAACATCACATGCGCGCCATATTACACGTGTAAATGTGAAATGCATTGCTGTTGTAGCATCTGCAACAGTACCGCTTTTACCGTGATTGATATAACTCGTAGCGAGAGGAACAGCCGCCAGTGTACCGACCTTGTCTTGTTCTAGTTCGTTTCGCGCTCTACCTAATATTAGTATCCTACTTGATGCGGGCGCTGGTCTTTTTTCCAGTTCGGTTATCCTATCCTCATGATTCTCAATAACATTAGTGATATTCTGAATCGCTAAATGTATTTCATTGATCGTCTGAAAAATAGTTTTTAATGTTTCGTTGATTTGGTAAATCTGTTCACCGATCTGTATTAATGTGTTGTCGATTGCTTCTAAGTGATTATCAATAATTGTAAGATGATTGTCGATATTTTCCAACCGCTCATCTATGATTACCAATTGTTCGAATATGTTTTTAATATCATTCTGAATATTAGTAATATCTTCACGCATTTCTGTGATAAGTTGGTATATATTGACAACTTCTGCTTGCAGGTCGGCTATATCTTGTGTATTCTGGTCAACCTGTTCTTGCAGATTCTTAAGCCATTCTTCCACAATTTCCAAACGCTTTTCGTACTCGTCTAACCTACGCTCAAATTCGTCAAGTCTCCTTTCGAATTCGTCCATACGTTCCGCCCATTCATCCATCTGATCTTGCCATTGTGCTATCAGATCAGCCCACTTTCTCAGCTGACATATGATCGCGTGCATCAATTCCATAAGTTTTCTGATACGTTTTATAATCCACCAAAGTTCGGTGTCGTAATACCGTGTGTCTGGAAAACTGTCATAAAAACTCATATATTACTCCTTCCTAAAGTTCACGCGTGAACTCTCAATATACCGATAACATAAATCTATCTTCAAACATGTTAGCTATGTTTTCGTATACGTTATATAGTATAATCGCGCGTTGTTCGGCGATCATTGCTTGCGTGGTCATTACGCCAATATTACCATGGATATATCCGTTGTGTTCTTTCGTTCCCATATCGTCACGTTTGGCGCTGGATTCCGCTGTTGTTTTGCTGTTACCAATGCTGTCTTGAGAATTTGTAGTGTCCTCTTTTCCTGTAGTATTCCCTTTTTCATAATCATGCGAAACTGTCTTATCTGTTCCGCTCCCTTCTACTTTTGAAGTTCCATTAACATCGGTCGTGTCCGTCTTTCCTGTTCCAACAAATGTTTCGCTTTTTGGCTGTACGGTATTAGCGTCAAACGCTGACACTTTTACATTTGTATTTTCGGTAGTATTGCTGTCAAGTTCCGTCTTTGTTTTGTCGGTGGTTAATTGATTATTTGTCGTGTTAACGTCTACTGTACCGTCAGTAGTATTGTCTGACGTTCCAGTATTATTTCTAGTCCCCTTACCTTCAACCAGATCAGTAGTATCTGTATTATTTTTGGAATCGGTCTTGTCAATTATGTCATAGTCGTGATCATCCTTAGACCATTCGTGTCGATCATAGTTTTCGATCGGGTTATATTCATACAAAGTAGTGTCTATCATTTCTTCAAACATGGGTTTGTATGATCGAAACCACATATTCATATAGTGATGAAACAAGGACGGGTCAGCGTATACGGGAGTACATTTTCCGTTACGCTCTACAATTGTATCAACCAGCAATTCCTTTTCTAAACGATCAGGGATATCAATGTGATCGAAAAAATGATCATCCCACCTGAGAGTGTCCATAAAATTACGCATTGTCTTTGTCCTCTCTTTCCTCGTTTTCGTCTGTTTCTTCCGGTAATTCCGCTGTTTCGTCTGACATATCATCAGTTTCGTTAGCGTTCAAGAATGGCATAGTGAACTGTAAATTTAAACCAAACATGCTATTGGCGCGCTCGATTTCTTCCATTAGAGTGTCGCGCATATCCAGGACACTACCGACACATTCCTGTAGATTGCTGTTAACCTCGTCAGTTATCAGCCGTTCTTTTTTGTCCGTATTTGCGTTGTTGTAACCAAGTTCACTCAGGAAATCCTTCATGATCTTAGACTTTACAAGTTGGACATCGTCAGCGATAAACATCTGTTTGACGTTGTTGTTAAAATAATCATGGCTGAAACTGGTAGCTGTTGCAAGGTCTGCCGCTGATCTGTCACGCTTTACAAATACCGCTGGGTTTCCCTGTGATATCTGATCATAGACAAGTTTTGCTGACTCAGCCGCTTGTTTGCTATCGCTATAAAATATATGCGCCCACCGTGTGTTTAGAAGATTTGTGTCAATACTTCCATCGCATGCCGCCAACTTATACGCGTAAATCCGTATAAGATTTTCCAATCCGGTGTAGTCTCCTCGTATTTTGAGAACGACACAATCAATATTAATTATGCGTTCTATTGAATCACTTATTAGCGGATTTGTGATAATCGCCCTGTTGGGTCTGTTTGACAAGTTGATTCCTGTTAAACTTCCTTTCAGAGGCTGGACGCCAAATACGCTGTCAGTTATGATTATCTTACCGTTAATCAACAGTTCACGTTTTAGGAAGTCAATGTCCCAATCCTCAGGATAGTCTGTTATCTTAAAAGCCGACAACATTTTATCAGTTAACTGTTGAACGTAAAATTCTGTTAGTTCTGTGTTTTGTCCATTCACAACTGTAGGGTTTGCACCGAATAATTGCTTAAAACCTTCTGTGAATGAATATGCCGATTTACTCAATGTATATACCCCCATTCAGTAGTGAATTTACGGAATCCAGTTCATCGCCAGGCGCTACTGCATCTACTGACGCGTCCATGGTCTGAACGTATCCGGATAATGTTGATAGTGATACGGTTCTGCCGCACGGTCTACCTAGTACTGATGCCATAGAACCGGGTGTTTGTGATGTCTCTTTTGAGTACATTACAAGACGTATTTGCGATTCAAGTGACGAACCAGCCCGACCACCGAAACCGCCGGAAGTTGATACTCCGCGCCGATTACTTGCAAGTGCCGCATTAGCAACACCACCAGCCGCCGCAACAATACCACCCATGCCGCCTGTACTTACTGTAGCGATTACTCCGGCTACTGCTGTACCGACACCACCAAGCATTCCGGTAATGTCTCCTGTATTCTGTCCTATCGGAAGATTTACTCGCATATTTGCGGACAATGTTTGCAGTAGTATGTCTCCTGGTAGTGCGGCAATTTTATAAGCAATGTCTCCCGATATCAAATCGATAGAATAGCTTATCTGTATACGTTCTTTGCCGTATAGATCACTGGCTGACATATCTACAACACCAACGACAGGCAGGTGTATAGCTATAGTCGTATACGGTTCGCCGTTTCTAAAATCGCTGTAATTCCATGATATCGGAATAGTTACAGCGCCGTTGATCAGCGGTGTATTGAGTCGGTACATTGGTATGTTTGTGTCGTAATCCCCAAGCATTACCGTTGTGATAGTTGATCGACTGGCATATTGCAACAAATGAACAGGCATCCAGAAGCATCCTACAATTGCGTCATATGCGGAAGTGAAAGCTTGCATAACTTCTTCCCAAATATTCCCCCAGTCGATTGTTGTCATTTGTTGTGCTACACGTGCTATCTGCGCCTTAGTGTGTGCGTATACCGTAGCAAAACCGCCAGCACTTCCGTCTGCATTTCCGACCGCATGTATCAGGTAAGTGCCATCATTTGGGTCTAAAATATCACTCATCGGGTAGTACACATTTGACTGGTTTGTAGAATTCGATACATCCAGTCTAGGGTCAGGTATATGCACATTGTAGTTTGACGTTGAATATAGAACGTATGCGCTTGTAGCCATAATACTTGATCGGTATGTTGCAAGAAGATCAATGCTACAGGATATTTCCCAGTGCTCTTTGATCATGCTTGTTTTGTCATCAATGAAATAATAACGACCAAACGCATATGCGTAGTTGTAATTTACAATATCTATATTGAAGTTAATTCGGAATGTCGGCGTAGTAATGCTTGTTTCTTCCTTTAGAAATACGTTAGAAATTGTAGTTCCGCCGGATGGTACTTTTGTGCTGTTCTTACGTTTTGAAAATTTGTATAAAACTATATCCATTATACCACCTTTCCCCCGTGTTGCCACGGGGAGTGGTTCACGCGTGTGAACTTTAATTCAACGTGAAATATACAAAGTTTTCCTGCAAATCATTAAACCATAATTGATCTGCATGCCAGAATACATTGTAATATTTTGCGCGTGCGTTTACGGGAGTCGTTAATACATCAGTTTCCCGGCGATAAGTTCCAAGTGCCCACTCATCAAAAAGTACTGCTATGATATTGTCCTCTTCTTTACGAATAGGGAACTCAGCTTTTACATCGATCGCGAACGGGTCTTTGGATGCTTGCCAGAATGAAACAGTTTCATTAGAGCGTAAATTTACATACTTGTCATTGTACGTAGTAGATAACGCCTTAGTTTGTAGCGCTGTTTCGTAGTCCGCAAGGGTGTACATGATTTGGTTTTCGAAAGGCGTAAAGCGGTCTTTTCCTTCCGCGTTGTAATCTACACTGGCGTCACTCATTCGGCGGCTAATCAAATTCATATATCCAACCGACCAGAGTAAAAAGTCAGAGTCATTGAGTGCGGAAACTCCTGTGTTGATTGTGTTTCCCGTCATGTTATTGTAGATTGTTACAAGATCGAATACTTTTGGTGTACTCATAACCATGTTACAAATGGACAATCTTGCAAGGTTGTCGAGTGCCTTTGTAAGCCTGTTCTGAGACTCACCCATAACGCCGGAAATAAACGATTCCAAATCGCCAGGACTTGTGAAAGCCCTTTGCAGTAATTTTCTTTGGATGGTGAGCGGTAACACATAAGGCGTTTCTTTTATAAACATCTTTTGTCTCGCTATAGGTTTGTTAACTACCCACGGGTCAACCGACTGTCCGTTAGTAAGATTGTAGACTTCTGACTGTTCAAACTCTGGAACCTCGATGTCAATTTTTGAAACTGCCGCTCCCCATTTAATGTCATCCCAAGCGAGAGTTGTAAACTTGGAAGGGTATCGTCTAAATCTGATAATGTTTGACGCGATTCTTTGCGCCAACGAATTTAAAAAATATTCCACGGTTGCGTTTGTGTTCAACACCGCATTACCCATAGATACCAGGGTGCTTGTGTCGGAAGTTGCTAGTGGAATCATGCCATTGCTCTGTTTTGCAATGTCATTTACAAGACCATAAATTTGTTCTACTGGCATTATTTCTTACTCCTTTCTGTGAATAAGTCATTTATATAATCATCGCCTGTT
>Ga0153937_1001041_pt1 | contig 10396 bp, 10 predicted proteins | sample TSNY021MetaG_FD_104680 | JGI IMG/M metagenome (GOLD analysis project Ga0153937, IMG submission 104680) | Attine ant fungus gardens microbial communities from New York, USA - TSNY021 MetaG | ecosystem: Host-associated > Fungi > Mycelium > Unclassified | place: USA: New York, Robert Murphy County... | reverse complement strand
GAGGGCCAATTTCGCTATACTGCTGAAATAAATAATATTTTCAATATAATATAGATATACAAATATATTATTTACGAGGAGGAGTTCATTATGAAAAAAAGCATCATTCATTTTATGGCAGGCGTTTTAGCAGGGAGTATTCTGCTTTCAGCCACAGTTGCCTATGCCGCCGGCGGTACATTGATAGAGGTGTTTTACAATATCAACGATATTGTCATCAACAACACTTCGAAAATGCCCACGGATAACAAGCCGTTTATTTATAATGGCACAACCTACGTGCCCTTACGGTTTGTCAGTGAAAACCTGGGGTATGGGGTGGATTGGGATGGTAGCACAGGGACGGTTTATATTGGGAATAATGCAACAAGCCCTAATGCGGAAGAAGTAGGGACGTATTTGGGAGATGGGATAAAATATTTAACTGCGCAGGGTGATCTTTACGCTTACAGCGCGTATGACGGTTCAAGTGACGTGCGTAAAGGTAGTAATATAAACGGTATAAACAATTATAAAATAAATGACAATATGGGAAATGAATATAAAAGATTCTTGTGCTTAGTCTCGTATAATGCTGGTTATTCAGGTTATGTTGAATATGCTTTAAATGTGCAGCACAGCAGATTCAAAGCCGATGTAGCCTTAGCCGACGAATACAAAAACACTGGTGGATCAGCCAGACTAAACATATACGGGGACGATAGACTCCTGTATACCCAGGATGTCAGCGCAGGCTTCTTACTTGGAAAAATAGACGTAAGCGTTACGGGAGTTGTTAAACTTAAGATAGAAATAGAAAGCATTGATAATGGATACGTAGGTGTCATCCTCGGCAATCCCCGGCTTACCCGTTAGTTATTTTATCCTCTCTCAAAATATCCCATCGATGGCTCAATTAGTTCGGCGACTTTCTTGGATGTTGCTAGTGCAATCAAAACAATTAATAAGTGAGGAGTTATACACTACCATGCTGCTATGACTGGCGAAAGAAATAACGCATCGCTGGCATGGAAGCAAGTGTACAAAAACAGAATTCTTGGTATACATAAATCATTTGGAATAAATACAGCTTTTGCCATATACGATATTTATCAAAACGGCACACCAGAAATAATGCATGGCTCTGTCACAAAAGGGTTTTATGTTGAAACGTATAAAAATGATGGTTTGCATGAACTCGGATTTATTCAAGGTATTTATATGTATGTTCCAAAAGAGCAGGATAGCAATGTTATTATAATTGAATCCATAAAACAGGAGGTTAGTTACAACGATACAAGCGTACGTGTTTATGAATGTATAGGTAGAATTAACCGGCCGGGTTTATACAGATTTGTATTCTAATCCTGATGAGTCGGACACTTTTGGAGAGCCAATCTTAAGTGTTTTTGGCAATAGCCGGATAATGCCGGATCATATGATGCAAATGATTCGCGATTACAAAAGCGATTTTTACGAATTACCTATGTATGATTCCAATAACATTATCGGGACTAACACTACCATTGAAGAATATGAAGACAGCGCGATTGATAACTATCTTTCCGCGCCAAATAATCAGTATATACCACAGCCTTTTGATGTCAACACTTTACATGGACAATGGAAAGCTACATATAATTGGGATAATAGTGGAAATTGGGTATTTGAGGCAACTTTCTATAAAGATGGAACTTGCAAGCTTGACTATTACATTATAGCTTCCGATGTTATGAGGTTTTCAAAAGGTACGTATGTTTTTGACGATTCAAAGATTACGTTAAATCTTACATATGAAGATGTAACTTATGATGCAGATATGGTCGTAATTAATAAAGAAACTTAAACCTTAACCGTCGATATATATTGCAGCCGGCAGACTAATACAGAAAATGTATTTCGAAGGAAATCCTGTAGTCGAGTATTTTAAAGTTCAGTAAATCATAAATCAGAAAGAAGCGGATAATTAATGAAAAAATTTAGATCAATCATCGCTGCTATCGTTTTTTTAAGTCTTTTAGCGCCCACCATAAATGTTAGCGTAGAGGCATCTGAATATACCTACTCTGCATGGAGCGACTGGCAGGAGTCTCCAATGTATGCGTCGGATACATTGGAGGTAGAAACACGAAACGTTGATATAACAGAAAGAACTACGCAATACTTTTACGAATGCTGGCGTTATTGGAACTCTACTTACAATGCCTATTATTATAAGGGAAACGGAAATTGGGGAGGAACGTACTACAGCGTGATCCGCGACAGTAAGCTTAAATTCTACCAGAACACTTCAGACGGATCCAGCTATATTGTCGGAGGCGGCAATTATATATATTTTAGAGATGAGGCCTGGTTCAACGAGCGCGAAATAAGCACAACCCGTGCAACCGGCAGCAAGACTGAATACCGCTATAGGACAAAAACCATAATAAGCACTCCCGAGCCAACTTCCACTTCTAAGCCGACTCCTGTGCCCACGGAAACGCCTGCACCCGAGCCTACAGCAGCACCTGCCGCGGATCCTACGCCCACACCGGCCTCAATACCTACGCCTACACCGGTGTCAACCCCAACGCCGGCTCCTACGCTTGAGCCAACACCTACACCGACCCCTATGACAACTCCAACTCCAACCCCAACACCTATGACCACACCAATACCTACGACAACTCCAGCTCCGGTCCCTGGTAATATTAATGAGCTTTACTCGGATAAATCGTCATATACAACGAATGAAAAAATAACGATAAAATGGTCAACAGCCAGTAACGCTGACTACTATGGATTAACTGTCAGGAACAGTTCAAGCATGGCTATAGTCTATGATAGTGGAACTCTAAAGGGAAACAGTGTAACTATTAGTCCGCTATCTGCCGGCAGTTATCGTTTTGCTATGAAGGCATATAATAATTCAGACATATCAGGAAACGTAAGCAAGGTGGCGTATTTTACTGTCGTTGCGGCTGTGGAACCTGCCCATTCTACTCCAAATAAATCGTTTGTATATCCGGTAACTTATCCATATATAAACAACGCAATAACTCCTTATTATAGTAGTGGCGGGCAACCGTTTTTCGCGGGCCATATGGCAATAGATTATGGCAGTAGTACTGCAAATAGCAGCAGTCAAATATTCGCGATATATCCGGGAACCGTAAAGGTTGCGACAACCAGCAAGTATACATATAATGAGAAAAATGGTTACGCAATTTACGTTATCATTGAACATAATATTGACGGGGTAACATTTTACAGTATGTACTTTCATTTAAACAGCTATTCTGTCAAAGCGGGCGACGCGGTCAAAGCAGGTGACGTAATCGGTATAATGGGCAAATCAGGAGCGTCAAGCAAGCATCTTCATATAGCCGTATGGAAGGGTGGTACTGCTAAAGAATATTTTTCAAGCGCTTATGACGGCAATTATACTATAGTAAGCACTGTGACAAGCGACCTTGTTCATAATCAAATTTACTATGGAAGCCCTATATCTCCCGATAATATACGCAGCATTCAAGTTGTCGCTAATAACCAAAACGTCACCTTTTACGACGTTCGGGATGTAATAGAAACAAGCGGAGAATGTATAAAATAGTTTTAATGTAAATGGGCGCCGTCTCGGCGCCCATTTAAGGAAATTAATTAAGTATGATATATTCAATGTATTTTTTAGAAGAATTAATGTACGACTCATCATTCGGAGCGATTTTTCTTATGTACTCAAACAAGCATAACCTAAGGATTGGGGAATGGTATATTTATGAAAAAGATGAGCTTATTAACAATTTATTCTATATCTATAATTATCTCTACGATTGCTTTCTATGGTTGCTCTGCTTCAATAGTTAGTCAACACCCGGTAGAATCTAATCAAAATGATAACAATATATCTATTATACATAATACATCGCAAAATGAAGCTAGCGATTTATCTTCCCACATATTGGAACAATCAGATAAAAGTGATGTTGGTGCGTATAGTAATAAAGCCGAAGAATATGGTTTGGCAATTGACTTCAAATATGATATTGCCGGTGATTTTCACGAAGGTTTATCAGCTGTCCAGCTCGATGGACAGTTCGGGTATATTAATGAAAAAGGAGAAATGGTAATAGAAAACAAATTCGAAATTGCTGGTAATTTTAGTGAAGGGCTTGCTGCTGTAATGCAAAGGAGTTATTGGTATTTTATTGATGTTAATGGTATTATCGTCTTCGAGCTTCCTAAAGATTATGCGTTAGATTTATTTAAGAGGTTAGAAACTACAAATATGAACAAAACAGCTCGTGCTATTGATTCTCAGTCGATGTTTTACAATAATTGCGCAATTCTTAAGCGAAAAAATAATGCTGGAAACTTCACATCTTACAGCATATTGATTAGAGAAAATGATAAATTTAAGATTATAGATTTTGAAAAAGAATATGCAGAAATGTGGCGTCTGGAGAATGGTTTAATAATAGCGAAGGCTCGCTATAAGGACCATATTGATTTTATTGATTCATCTACAGGGGAATTGGTAAATCATATTTATGCGGGAAGGCTATTTGGGCAAGGGTATATGAAGTTAGGGTCTGCAACTGGGATAGACATAGAGCCTAATACTATTTTAGATTACGAATATTATCTTTTTGAGGAAGGCGGCGCTTCATATAGTCCCGAAAAATGGGGCTATATGGATAACAGAGGAAATATTATTAAAACGTTTGAAAGCGATAGGGAGCTAATTACATGTAATGAAGGCTGTATACAATACACAAGGTCTTTATGGGGCGGTGTTTATGGATTTGTGAATATTAAGACAGGGAGTGATTCGGGGTTTGCTTTTGAAGATGCTCGTGATTTCAATGATGGTTACGCAGCGGTAAGAGTCAATGGTTTGTGGGGATATATAGATACGGATTTCACCAAAGTAATTGAACCTCAATTCGATTCTGCCCTAGACTTTAACGACGGGCTTACAGGAGTAGAAAAAAGAGGTTATTGGGGCTACATAGATAAGAGTGGTGATTTTGCTATTGAGCCTATTTATGATAAAGTACGGAGTTTTTCTAACGGGGCGGCAATTGTAGAAAAGCAAAATAGTAAATATAGTATTATTGATTCTGCCGGCAATACTATAATAGAATCATTGGACGAAGTTAACCTTGATTCTGGGCTTGAGGGTATTATCAGAGTTAAGCTGGATTCAGGATGGACTTATTTCGATTTGTCATCAAAAAAAATGATATATGAGCCACAGTTTGCTTCAGTTGGCTTGTTTCACGAAGGTATGGCACGCGTTTCCGGTTCTGACCCAAATACTCTAACAACACGTTATGGGTTTGTCTCTATCCCTAGTCCAGACGATTTAAAAATACTTGCAGATAAAATATCTATTTATGATATAGGTTTTAATTCTATTTATAACAGGCATTTAAATATTATTTTATCACTCGGTATGAAAAAATCAGAAGTTGAAGAATTATTGGGAGAACCCTTTAAGAAGGACTATTATGTTAAGAGCGATCCTGTAATGGTGAGATATACTGATGGTGTTGTAAGTAATCTAATGGTATCAGACATAGTTAACACAAAGTCTAATTGGAAAATCAAGGGAGAGCTTACGCTTGGAAGTACAAAAAATGACATAGCAAACGTTTTTGATGATAAGAATTTTTCTTCTATGCATCGTATAGATAAAAACGGTGATGAGGTCGATGGCGCTGCAGAACCGTATTCTTACGTCTCTTTTGGAACCCGACCGGATTCTCAGAATAAAGATGAATTAATTGTAGTGGAGTTTTCTCTGTTTTTGAATTCGTGACAGTTTAAATGTCTGCGACGGACGCATGTAGAGTAAACGGGCAGACCAAACTGATGATTCGCAGAAAGTTATAAGCAATCAAATCAATTTTTTTTGCAATGCCCATTCCCGCAATTGCTTTCGTCGAATAGGCGGTGAGCAGGCGAGTCAGCGTGATGTTGGAAATCACGGCTGTCAGCGCAATGAAAAAGCCGGCCAGCCCCATGTTCAGCGGAAACATAAGGATCGGATCAAGCTCGATATTAAGCAGACAGCCTAATATCATACCGAAGCCGGCTTGCCGCGCGGCGTCCTCTGCCCGCACCTGATGGGCCAGAAGCGGATTCAAAACAGTTGGTATCACTCCGATAGTAGTTGTCCAGAAAATAAATTGAACCGAATAGTCATAGGTTTCGCTTGTAGCGCCCAGCAACAGAAGTAATCTATGCTGAAACAGGAAAATAAAACTATCATACCCCTTTTAATAATCAGGGCTTTCTAATATTGAGGTTGACAACGAGGGCGCAAACGGAAAAGGCCAGCAGCATCACAAAGGGAGCAATATATGAACCCGTGCTATCTTGCATAGCGCTTGCAATAGTAGCCGCGAAGGAGGTTGGTATAAGCATCAGATTCGCCACGCTGTAATTAGTGGGGAAGGATTTCGTACCATAGAAAGCGCCTATGAAAGCGGCAGTAATGGTAGGGCAGCAGCCGTAGGAGATACCGGTAACGCATAATCCTACGATGCAGAGAAAGAGAGAGCCTCTTATTATGGAAATCAACAGGATCGCGGGGGCGGCGATTGCCAGAAGATTCGCGATGATCATAGTCCTTCGACGACCCAGTATGTCAAAAATTATGCCGCAGATAATACGTCCAAGACCGTTTGACACTGAAAGCACACCCACCAGGGTGGTGGCCAGGGCAACTCCCGCTCCCGCGGAAATGGCCAGATCCTGTGCAAAGCTGATGACGGTGCTGCCAACAGCGGCAGTCAAAATGCAATAAAGGAAAAAACCCCAGAAAGTCACGCGCCGTAACATTTCCCCGGTGGTATAGTCCCGGGTTGTAAAGCTTTCAATCGCGCTTTTTTTCTGCGCCGGCTTAGGCAACGCCACCTCCGCTCCAGGCACACGAACCAGGAAAGCAGCAATTGCCAGCACTGCGGCGATGGCCACGCCCAAAATCAGATAGGTCCTTCGCCAGCCGATATACTCTATCCCGAACATCATACTGGCAGCTTTCCCCAGCACCAGCGAGCTTATACCGAAGCTCATCATCAACACACCGGAGCAGGTACCCTTTTTATCCGGAAACCACGCGCTGGTAGCGGAGATGACGATATTATAGGCCATTCCTATGCCGGTGCCGCACAGTCCGCCGTAGGCTATGTAAAGCATGAGGATCGCGTCCGCGGTGAGAAAGGATACCAGTCCAAACCCAACCAACACCAACGCCGCGGAAGCAAAAAGCGCGAGCCGTATAGAGAGCTTTTTGGTTAGAATACTGCCTAACACGCCCCCAATGCAGAAAAAGCATAGGGTGAGAGTAAAATTGAGAGCCAGGGCGGGGGCGCTCCAGCCAAAATCAGCAGACAGAGGTCCCTTCAAAATAGACCAAGCATAGATAATGCCGGCGAACAACATACTTATCGCTCCTACCAGCAGATAAGGCCAGCGGGTGATATGATTCTTTTCTTCCATATATGTCTAACATTCCTTTCTGTTGTCACTGTCCATCCGGTCAACGGTCTCACTGGGCACCTTCTTTCCCCTACGGGCCAAATAAAGAAGGTAAATCACCAGATAAACGAGCATCAGCGCCATACCAACGCGGAACATTTTAAAATAGCCGAATTGATTGGAGATCACGCCCATAATGAATCCTCCGGCGGCTGCGCCAAGGTCTAAAAAATTATAGAACAGCCCGTTACCGAGACTGCGGTTACGCCCTACAAGATCCATGATAAAAGCCTGAAATGCAGGGACGATCTGTCCGAGAGCCAGACCGCTGAACACCCCGACAACCAGAAGCATCGTATTGCTTCTGGTGACCGACAGCAGACCCAGCCCGACGGCCATCGCTAAGCCACCCGGGATAATGGAGGCGGCAGGCCCCTTACGGTCGTAAAGCTTCCCGGTCAAAAATTTGGAGCCGAAACAAACCCAGGTTTTAATTACAAAAAAAACAGACAACAGAGTAAGCCCCTGTTGTTCTGCTAGCATAGGGACAAAGGTTTGTTCCGAGCTTCGGCAAATACCGTAAAGGAACAGCAACAAGCCGGGAACCGTCACTCTAGGATCGTAAAATTTTTGCCAGACTGACGTTTTCACACTTACCGGAGCGCCTTGGCTGCTGCCAGGCGAGGCTTGCGCAGTGATAGACGGAACTCTGATTAAATATGTACAAATGGCTGCTAACAGCATGGCGCCGGCAGCACAAAAAAACATAAAGTGAAACCCTCTCTTATCCACAATAGTCAGCGCTACCGCCGGCGAAAACGCAACAGCGCCGGTCGTTGACATGCTCAAATAGCCGATGCCTTCGCCCCGGCGAGAATCGGGCAGGATATCCGCCGCGATTGAGCCAAACATAGTAGTCACCAGACCGTAGCCGATGCCCTGCAGGACGCGTACCAGCGCCGCGTTCAGCGATGTGGAAGTGACCAGGTAGAGCAGCATAAAAGCTACCGATAAGGTTGCGCCTGTGCGCAGCATGACCTGCCGGCCTAATTTATCCGCCAAAAAGCCGATAAATATACGCGTTATGACGGCCGAAATAAAAAAACCCGTGGCCACAAGGCCAAGCTGCGCGTCCGACGCCCCCAGGGAGGCAACGTAAAGGGGAAGCGTCGGCTCCAGCGCGTAAAAACCGAAACAGAAAATAAAGTTCGCCGCAATAATGATAATAAAACCGCGCACCCATAAATTTTCTCTTGTTTCCAAATGACACCTCAATTCCTTAAGACATCCCTTGTTACCGCGCGTTATCAATCAAGCTTGCAGACCCCTTCGCCGCCATACAGATACGCTTCCATTTCCGCGATTTTGAACACGGCAAACTGAGGGCATTCCTTGGAAGGGAAATTTTTGATCAAAGGAGGGCATGCGGTCAGCATTGCTTGCTTAGTGTCATCGTCAAACACCTCTTCGGCTTTGCCGCTGATCCGAATCCATTGCTTTGTTCCCCCGTTGAGGGATACCATCTGGATATTCGGATTGGCCATTAGCTGAGAATACACCGACTTCATGTTGGAGGTAGCGAAGTATAACGCATCCCGGTATTCCATCATTGCGCCAAACGGCCTCACAGCTGGGAGCTGATCCAAGCCGGCGGACAAAACGGTAGCGGCGAAAAACGGGCCGCACTCTTTTATGAAATCATAAGTCTTGCTCATTATTCAGCCTCCACAATAAGAATTTGTAAGCCAATTTAAACAATTATTCTTCAACAATATTATTCATACGGATGACACAGGTAATTCCTGCATCTTCAAAAAATCGCTTTACTTTTTTAAGTGTGTCCTGAGAAGGCCGCTCCAGCTGCGCCAGCTCATATTCACGATGTGTCATTAAGTATTTACCGGTTCCATAATTATGGTACGGCATAATATCGATGGGAACCGTGGCCTTCCGGTTCAGCTCCAGCAGCTTTTCACGCATGAGGTTCAAATTTTCCTCCGAGTCATTAGCTCCCGGAATATAGGGGTAACGGACCACCACATCCGTGCCGGAATCCATGGCAATATCCAGGTTTCTCAAAACCGGTTCGTTGGAGCAGCCGGTCCACTTCTTATGCGCTTCGTTATTCATACTCTTGAGATCATACAGAAAGAGATCTACATATGGGATAATCTTTTTAAATTGTTCTTCCGTGGCAAATCCGCTGGTTTCCACACAGGTGTGAATCCCCGCTTCCTTGCAGCGCGCCAGTAATGCAGCCGCAAAGTCGGCCTGCATCAGAACCTCTCCGCCGGAAAGTGTAACGCCCCCGCCGGAAGAGTCGTAAAAATCCTTGTCTTTATTGACATCTTTAAAGACATCCTCCACTGTGGTACTGTAACCGTAGATAGACAGAGCTCTATAAATGCACCCCTTCACACAAGTACCGCAAACCACACACTTGGAGCGGTCAATTGTGATTTTCTTGTCGCCGTCAATCATTGTAATTGCATTTTGGGGACAGTTGTCTGCGCATTTTCCACAAGATACGCAAAGCGTATAGTGATGACCGATTTCCCGCTTTATGCTCTGGGATTCCGGATTTGCGCACCAAGCGCACCGCAGAGGGCACCCCTTGAAGAAGACTGTCGTTCGTATACCGGGACCGTCGTCCATGGAAAATTTTTGTATGTCATATACAATATTGTTTTCTGTCATAATAATGGCCATTCCTTTCCGTTACGCAGCAAGGCATTTGAATTTATACCATGATTAAAGGATTACGGATTACCTTGATTAAAGATCAATAATCAGGTAATCCATATAATCCCTTAAATTATGGTTCTCTTCTATTTACTACCTCAGTCTGTTCAGATTTCAAGATACCTGAACAGACACCGCGCGTTAAATGGCATGGTTGGTTCTCTGAATGATCTCATCCTGCAGAGCGTAGGGGAGATCAATAAAG
>Ga0153937_1001028_pt1 | contig 10462 bp, 13 predicted proteins | sample TSNY021MetaG_FD_104680 | JGI IMG/M metagenome (GOLD analysis project Ga0153937, IMG submission 104680) | Attine ant fungus gardens microbial communities from New York, USA - TSNY021 MetaG | ecosystem: Host-associated > Fungi > Mycelium > Unclassified | place: USA: New York, Robert Murphy County... | reverse complement strand
TCTCTCTTACTTTCCATTTACACTTTTCTGGTTTCATGAATAGGTCATTCTCTTCCAACCTTTTTAGTACCTCTTCTACTAATTCATCATGTCCTTCTTCTGTGCCTGTAGCTACCAGGATATCATTGATGAATGTCACTGTATCTCCTTGGTTTATGAGATCTCTGAATAGGTTATTCATCATTGTCTGGAAGGTAGCGGGGGAGTTTGTTAACCCAAAATACATGACTATGAGCTTATAAGCTCTAATATACATTGTAAATACTGTCTTCCATTCATCTTCCTCTTTGATCCTAACATTATTGTATCCCCACCTCAGGTCCAGCTTCGTAAACACCTTTCTCTTCCCTACTCCATCCAATATATCTACGATGAGAGGTAAAGAATATCCATTCTTTATTGTCCACTGGTTTATGTATCAATAGTCCTGCACCATTCTTTGTATGCCATCCTTTTTTGCCACAAAGTGTACTGGTAATATTTGGGATGACTTGGAAGGTTGTATGTATCCTTTCCTTAACTGATCCTCTACAAATGCTTGCACTTCTTCTCTTTCTTCTCTTTCTTCCCTCGATAATGAGTATACCTTTTTCTTTTTTGGCATAAATCCTTCTTTTAATTCTATGGCATGGTCCCAGGTCTTTTGCACTGGCATTCTTTCCAACTTCTTTTTTCCAAATACCTTCTTTCACTTCCAAAACCTTTTGGGCACCAATCTTCTTAACGTTTCTTTGTCCTTATCCTTTTCTACTTTCTTTACTTCCTTCTTCTTTCCTTCTTGCTTTCTCTTTCCATATATAGGTGGACAATGTATCATTTCTACTTTTCCTTTTTCCCAATCTATCTTTGGGTTATAGGCTGCTAGCCACAGCATTCCCAGTATTACCTTTGTTTTCCCTAAATTATATATATCTATCCTTGTCCTCTTTACATGTCCCTTAAAAAATATGTTACACTCTACCTGGTACATTATGGCTCCCCCCGCATTTACTGTTCCATCCACATTTCTAACCAATAGGGGTTTCTTTAGCTTCTCTATTTTAAACCCCTTTTCCTGGGCAAAGGTTGTATCTATGAATAGACTTGTTGCTCCGCTATCCAGCAGTGCCCTTACTACTACCCTTTCATGGTTTTCTAGTTTTTCTAGCCCTACCTTTATTTAGACTTCTTTTAGCGGCTGTAGAGTACACTACACATCTCTTACTCTCTCAGTTGTATTGGTGCAATTGAATTTATTTCCCAGCTTTTCTGGGTGCAATATATTGTACAGGTTATTGAAGGCCAGCCAAGAGCTTACTGTCCTCCATTTTCTTTTGCTGACTCCTGCAGTGTTTCCACTATCCTTTCTTTATGCCTTTCCCAACAATTTTTGGTCATATGGCCCCACTTCCCACATACATAGCATGTCCTGTCCTGTCCTTCTCCTCTGTCTATATCTATTGCATTTGGGTCTCTTCTTGGACCCATTTAAGTTCTCTCTCTATTAAATATATTTTCTCCTGTCCCTCTTCTATACCCTTCTCCCGTTCTCCATGTTATTTGCCCCTCTTTTCCCCCATATGATCCTTCTCCTCTAGGCTACACATTTTCCCCTAAATGTGCCATATTCCTCTCTAATATTCTCTCTTCTATTCTGCTTTGTCTCTGATTTCTATCTAGTCTCACCACTCTTTTCTGCTACTCTCCAATGGTGGTTGGTGGCTCTTCTGCTTCTGCCAACTTCCTCCTAATACTCCTATTCAACCCTCTTTTAAATTCTTCAATGAGAGGTCTTCTCTTATAGCCACTCCCTCTGGCGACCTTTTCGAATTCCTGTACATACTCATTATAGATCCTCTTTCCTTGCTCAATGGTTCTTAGCTGTTCTATTTTCCTTTCTTCCTTTGATGTTTCCTCAAAGCTGTTTCTTATTTCTGTAAACAACTGCTCCACCGATTCTACTTCTGATTCCCCTTTAGCTAGCTTATCCAGCAAGTTATCCTTCCATACCTCTGCTATTTCTCCTTGTATATATAACAACACCCAGGCTACCTGGGTCGCTGCTACCTCTTCCATCATCTTCATTCTAATATATAGGTAAGCTATATTAATAAACACGCTCACCTCTTCCATCTTTCCACTGAAAACTTGAGGTCTTGCAATCTCCACTCTGTTCCTCTATTACTGAAGGAGCATGGTATTGACCTACTGCTGCAAGGTCACAATTATGGCAAGGAGTTGCTTCTCTCTGGTGTGGTGGGGGGCAGGCATTAAAGGGGGTTCCTCCTGTTACTGTTATTGTTGGCGAGACATATGCAATGGCAATGGTGATAGTGATGATGATAGTGGTGATGGTGATAATTTCTTATAGGAGGATGAACAATCTTCTTCCTCTGTACTTATAACTAACTACTGGCTAAGAAGGGTGAAACAGTACTATCCCTAAGCTAGACAGGCCTTTAAGAGGTTGCTGTTGTTTCTCTGTATAGACCGGTCACAATGGATTAGTAGCATGGAGCTGATAGTAAAAAAACTAGTTATGAGCCCACTCAATATAGAGGTCAGATCTCAGACAGGGACATGAGCTTTGTTCAGGCCGTCTACCCACTGTCCCTAACTAACAGTAAAGTCCCCTTTATAGCTAGGGCCCGCTATCCAAGATGCTTATGAGTGCTGTACTCACTAGCAAGAGAGATAAGAGAGTAAGTGAATGGTAAGGCCGTGAGATGTGAGGTCACCATTGGGTATCAAGTTCTTATGTTATCGATAGATAGTGAATGTTCTTAGTGATCATCCTAGGTAGATGTTCAAGAAGAACTCGATGGAGTTCTTTATTGGATTGGACTACTACTTATACTATTCTTATAGTGGCTGTACTACTATTAGTCCACAGTCATATGTTCTTCCAGAACATTCTATGATCACTTGAGCTTGTCATGTGATCTGATTACCTAAGTTCCCATGCTATTTATATCTTAACCCCTTTGTGCAATTAAGTGCTCAAATGTATGGGAACTTATTTCCTTTTTGGGGCTCTTATAACAAGTTTATAGTCAGCAGTACTTTTCAAGTATTAGAGAATACACTTAGCAGCTTCAAGGTAAGCAACCCCTGGATTATTACCATACTGAGCAACTAATTTAACAGTGAATTGAATATCAGACCTAGTCTGGGTAGCAAATAAAAGTAAGCCTACTAGAGACAAATAGTGGGTACTTTTTATATAATCTTTATATATACATTTCTTGGCTTCAGTTTTGGGCGACTAGACAAGAGAAAGATTGTGTTTGACAGCAAGAAGGGTAAAAACTAGTACAGAGGTCTCTATACCAAATTAGGATACCATTTGGTGAATGTATACTACCTGATCAAGATAAATAAGTCAATTTAGATGGTCTCAGATTACTAGAACACCCAGTATATGGCTGAGCTCACCTAAGTCAGAGATTTCAAAGTCTTTCTTGGGAAAGAATTTAAGAAACATGATTTGGAGTCCTTTAGAGCCAGCAACAGCTATGTTATTGACATAAACAAGTACTAGTAGGATAATGCTCCCTTGGTGTTGTTTTATATATAAACAGTCATCAAAGAGAGCTCAAAAGAATCCAAATTTGGTTAGTACTTCATAAAAATACTTTTTCTACTGTCTTCTAGCTTGCTTTAGACCATAAAGAGCTTTTTTGAGCTTCTAGTAATATCTAGAACCAGAGCCTTCAACACCTTTAGGGATAGTCATATATATGTCTTCATCTAGAGGACCATGTAACTAGGCAACAATGATATTGACATGATATAATTCCCAATCAAAATAGGCTATATAAAAGAAGAAAGTTCAGAGGGTAGAGAACTTCACAACAGAGGAAAAGGTATTAGTGAAATCTTCACCAGGGACTTATGAGAAGCCCTTGGCTACAATTCAAGCTTTAAACTTGAGTAAGTTGCCATGTTCATTATATTTTTCATAAAATACAATTCTGCTACCTATAGCCTTTCTCCCTTTAGGTAAGCTATCAATAACCTTGAAGACATCAAGTTTACATAATTACATGTACTTAGATTATATCGCTATCTCTTACTACTTCAAGTACAGGGAGTGGATTGTCCTCTAGTAAGTTTTTGGTTTATTTGCTATGGCTACAAAGGCAATATTAATAGAATCCTTTGTAGTGGTATTATCAAATGTAGATAGTGCAAAATGGCTTGGCAACTTTCAATTGTGACCAGAATGTTATAGAGGGGGAATAGATGAGTTTTCAGTGGATATAATGACCTTAGAGAGTATAGAATCTTTGGAGATGTCTAGAAGAGAAGTTGTAGACAAGAAAGGGGAATCTTCAGTAGTAGTGGGAATATTGTTTTTGACTTGGGGTTTGGTAATGTCCTTTTCTATTGCATTGTTGATGAACTTATTGATATCTTTATTACTAGTAGGGTTTCTGACCTTAATGACTGCCAACTCACTTATGTCACAAACTTCATTTAGACCATAACTCTGGGAATACTTGACTAATTTCAACAATCTAAATGGCCACCAAAAGCTCTTAAGAAGATCTTTCAAACAGTACCAAAAACATCTCAAAGTGATCAGTATTCACCGAGTTATCAGCAGATCAGTCAGTGATCACTAAGTTACCAGACACTAAATTACCAATATCTTAGAAACTACTTAACGTAATTGTTTGCTTTAATGACCATTGTGAAGCTCTCTTCAATGTGCTTCTTTCAGCTATAAATAGAACCTGAGGCAACAAGATCCCATAGAGATACAAGGTCCTCAATGTTTGTATATAATACTGATCTTTACCTATAGATTATTATCTGTTCTTGAATAGAACAAAGGACTGCCCTAAGATGGTTAGGATATCTCTATTTCAAGAACAATAGCACTCCTATATATAGAACAATAGGTAGTGATCATGTAGTAGGTTGTTCTGGTACACAAACCACCACAATCATATATTTAAGAACTCTATGTCTGAGGATAAACCTTAGACTTAACAACATCTTTTGCTACTATCTAAACTTTGATTTTTTGAGCCTTTTGATTATCAAATTATCAACTCACAAATCAGTAAGTGGCCATTTGTGATAACTTGGCAAATTATCTTCAAAGAAACAAATATCCTGGAAGGCAATAAGCTTGCCATTTTCAAGATCTTTGAGTCAGTAACCTTTAGCTTCATTTATCCACCATCTGAGTATTCTAACTTTTCCTTTTGTACTTGCTTAGAAACATGGGCCCATCCAAGAGAGTCAAAGATATGCAAATGGGATACATTAGATTTACAACCAGTCCATGCTTTGTAAGGTATAATACCTTGTAATCCAATAGTGGAAGAGAAACCCCAAATATGAACAGCATAGATAAATACTTCTCCCCAGTAATGCAGACCAATACCTGTAGTGTATAGTATTGATTGAACCATCTCAAAGAATATGGCTATAGCTCATTCAACTATACCATTTTGCTCAGATATATAAGAGATTGTTATATCATGAATGATTCCATTGTGACAACAGAAGATCTCTATTGTTTTATTAACAAACTTAGATCCATTGTCACTTCAAAGATAACAAATTTTAAGTCCAGACTGCCTTTCAAGTATAGCTAGTATATTGTAGATAGCAACACTAGTATCTTCTTTGGTATGTAATAGTCTTCCTACTGGATAGCAACAACTGACCTCAACAATGACCAGTGCATACAGAAATTCATCCCAAGTAGGGATAGATATAGGACTAGTGAGGTCCATGACAACCAGCTCTATTCTAGAGTATTGATTATTACTGGACTCAGAGAAGGAGGAGCAATGCAGTTTTCTATTTGCACATCCACTGTATAGGTGGTCAAAATCTTGAGGTGTATTTATATCTAGACCCTTAATAAGATTTTGATAGCATATAGAGCTAATAGCACAGGAACTCAAGTGTTCTATATAATGGTGCCAGAGATACATACTGCCTGAGGTTTCAGAAAGGTAAGCTGTGTTACTAGCTAAGGACATGCACTGAATGTGATAAAGAGTGTCAGTTGAGCCTGTCAAGAAAGCTCTAAAAAGCTCTTTACTGTTCTTTGAAAGTACTAAGCCATTATCAAAACTTTTCACAGATACTCCCTGACAATACAAAGCACCAAGACTAACAAGGTTTGTACCCAAGTGAGGAATTGTTATGAGAACCTCGAGTAGGAAAAGGCTTCCCATGCATGGGAACACTCAACCTAACAATCTCCAAAGTAACACAACGGAGCAAAGACATAAACAGGATAGGGTCTTAGTGAGCCAAGTCATGTGACAAGGTCAGGTGACCATGGAACATTCTGGAAAGGACATGTGACTATGGAACTCTAGGGTACAGCCACTGTAGTAATAGTATAAGTAGGGCTGCAATCCAATGAAGAACTCCATCGAGTTCTTCCTGAACATCCATCTAGGGTGACCACTAAGAACATTCACTGTTCCTTGGTAATAGGAATGTGGAAAACATCATGAAGAGTTATATTGAGATAACCTTTTGGAAGCAGTACTGAGAAATAAATAGAACCTCAGCCTGCCATAGAGACGTAATTATAATCTCTAACAGTTACAAATTCTTCCAAAGACTCTGTGTATTTTATGAAATGATCATAGCTTATAAACATATAGGAGGTGGTACCATAGTTAAGAAAAATGCCAGTACTCAAAATGAAATTAGATAATGCCATGAGTATTTGACCAACTTTATATTCACCCAAAGACTGAGAGTGTTTAATAACTAGGTTTGTAAAACCTTTAGGATAGTGAGAGTTATCTCTTCCATTGGTTTTAGAGTGGCATTTAGGGGCCTAATAGCCTCTCTTGCTATGGATATAGTATCTGGTGCCTATAGGATGAGGGTTTGGCTTTTTAGATTTGTTATTTGACTTTCCTTTCCTGGGTTTCCTTCCAAAGGGGTTAGAAGACAATCCTGACTTTGTAAGTAGAGCTATTTGTTCCAATTTTGCTCTTTTGTCATTTTTGTTAGCAAGATGATTATGTTTAGAATACTTATATATAGAGATGAGTTTGGCAGTAAGAATATCAAGTATCATAACTCAGTCAAATGGCTAAGTTATTATTTATATATTTTTTTTCATTTAATTAGGAAATCAATAGACATATAAAAGAGAATGACTCAAAGGAGATGTATAGGACTTTATAAATAGAAGTAAATAATAGAATGTATATAAGTAGTATACAGCAATTGAATAAGAACTCTATTGAGTTCTTCTTGTCAACTCAGACTAGGAGTAGTTCTAAGGCATTACAGTCTAAATTCTTATACTAGAACTTGATTCTTTCATTAGCACTGCTTATCACAGAGCTCTGTCACTTTTTATTCTCTTACCTTTCTTGGTACCTAAGTGATACAACTCAGGACCACTACAATATAACTAGACCCTAGGCTTAAGGGAACTTGATAGTCAGTTAGGGACTATTGGTGGAAGCATAGTACTAAGCTTAGGTATTGTGTCTGAGACCTAACCTCACAATTGAGTGGTGTTATGTAGTATACTTGTACTATTCTTAGTAGAAATCTTATACTAAAGTCCTATTGTGGGCTGTATATACAGAGGAGTAACACTATATTCTTAAGAAGGCATTTAGTTAGGGATCCTCTCCTTGTAGTAATAGTATAACCATATTACTAGGGCAGTAGTAAGTAAGGCAGTAGGTATCTAGCTGGGTAAGGATCTTGCACCCCAGTAGACATAATAGTAGTAAGATCATTTCTTATTCAACTTCTCTGAAGACATAGTATTATGTCTCTGGAGCAATATAACTCTCTTATAGATAGAATGCTCAACCAACAGCATACCCTTGCCAAATGAAAAGTAGAAATAAAAGGTAGAGAAAAAAGGGTATGTTAGGGGTATAAAAGGTTTAGGTATCTAGTCTATAACTGCAGGAATAAAAAAGGGGAAGAGAAGAGGAGATCAATTCCCCAGAATAAATTTGAAGTGATAGCGAGTAGAGTGATGCAATGTAGAGTAGAGGAAAAGGTAAAAGTAAGAAAACAAGAGATGATAGAGAAAATAAAATATTTCAGATGTTGGGAAGTTAGCTATCTCAAATAGGAATGCCCAAATATTGAGGTTGAAAAGACGAAGAAAAGAGAGAAAGAGGCAGTGCATATGGCTAGACCACAAAAGGCACAGCGAGAAAGAAGGCTGGCATATTCTATATGGGAAAAAACACAGGAATATTATAGGAAGGAGAGTATACTCCCCAAAGGTATACTTCTGCTAGAGAGAAGATAGATAACAAAGGAGATAGTAACAACATATATGGACTATAGAGGACATAAAGGCAAGGGAGTACAGATCTACAAAAATCAGGGACAAGAATTCCTCCTTGAGAAACAAGTAAGAAATGTGTAGTATAGTCTATACCAAGAAGCATAGAACTGAAGAAAAAAAGAAGCAAAAAGAGAAGAGATAATGAGAATGGAGTGTGCAAAGTGTGGAAGAAGGAATATAGTTGTGAGAGAGATATCAAAACAAGAAAGAAGAAGAATTTTATACCCAGAATGTAAGATAGAAAGAAAAAGAGAATAGTAGAACTAGAGAGAAGTAGCATGCCCCACAGAGGGAAAAGCATAGTAAGGCAGTATATGAATAGAAACTCTAAAAGATATAGCGAGAGAAAGAGATAAACAGAGAGAAGTAAGAAGGACATTTAAAATGTTGAGAGAAGTATGGCTGGATATTGGAATAGAAAAGGTAGATATACACAAAGACATAACAGTAAAAGCACTCTTGGACAGTGGCATAACAGGAATGTTTATAGATCAAAAAATAACAGCAAGATATAGATTTAGGCTGCAAAAATTAGAAAGACTGATAGTGGTTAGGAATATTGATGGGAAAAACAACAGTGCAGGAGCTATTACCTATCAAATGAAGGTGAACAAGTACTATAAGAGTCATGTAGAAAGAATAAAAATAGATATATATGATCTGGAGAAAACAGATGTCATATTGGGGATGCTATGGTTACAAGTACACAACCCAGAAATCAATTGGGAAATGGGAGAAGTCAAGATAACAAAATGTCCATCATTGTGTGGAAGGAATACAAAGTTAAAAGAAGAAAAGAGAATAAAGAAAAGAAAGAGAGTAGCAACTCTAGAAGAGGAAAAGATTATGAAATGGGCAGTAGACAACAAAGAAGATTGGAAAAGAGAAGAGGAAGTTGCAGTAGATTACAGAAAAATTAAAGAGATGGTACTGCAGAAATTCTTGAAGTAGAAAAAGATATTTGGAAAGGTAGAATCAGAAAGAATGCTGACAAGAAAGGTTTGGGATCATGCCATAGATCTCAAAGAAACATTTAAACCCAAGAAGGGAAGGATCTATCCTTTGTCCAAGAATAAAAGAGAAAAGGTTTAGAATTTTATAGAAGACTAGCTAAGGAAGGGATATATTAGACTATTAAAATCCCCTCAAACATTGCTGGTATTCTTTGTGAGCAAGAAAGATAGAGAAAAGAGGATGGTAATGAACTATCACAACCTGAATAACCAAACAGTGAAGAACAACTACCCACTTCTACTAATTACAGACTTAATAGACAACATAGGGAGTAAATGAGTATTTACTAAAATGAATTTTCAGTAGAGGTTCAACAATATGAGGATCAAAAAAAAAAGAACAAGTGGAAAAGAGCATTCATAACCTATATGGGGTTTTTTGAGCCAACAGTCATGTTCTTTGGAATGACAAATTTGCTAGCTATATTCTAGACAATAATAAATGAAATCTTGAAGAACATGATTAATGAAGAAAAAGTTGTGGCTTTTGTGGATAATGTATTAGTGGGGACAGAGACAGAAGAGGAGCATGATGAAGTTATAGAAGAAGTACTAAGGAGGCTAGAGAAAAATGACTTACATGTTAAGCCAGAGAAGTGTGTGTAGAAAGTACAGAAGGTTGGGTTCCTAGGAGTTGTCATAGGACCCAATAGAATTGAAATGGAGAAGAAAAAAGTAGATAGAGTACTAAGTTGGCTAGAGCCTAAGAATATAAAAGATATTAGAAAATTCTTAGGCCTTGCAAACTACTATAGAAGGTTTATCAAAGATTTTGCTCAGGTAACAAGGCCAATGAACATACTGACCAGGAAGAATATAAAGTAGTAATGGGAAAGAGAACAACAGTAGGCATTTGATAAACTCAAAAGGATCTTTATGACTAGACCAGTACTAGTAGCTCTAGACTTAAACAAGAAGTTCAAAGTAGAAGTAGACACTTCAAACTATGCTATATAAGATATATGACAAAAAAATGTTAGTAGTAGTTAGATGCTTAGAAGCATGAAGGCACTTTCTAGAAGGAACAACTATAAAATTTAAGATTTGGACAGACTATAAAAATCTTGAGTATTTTATAAAAGCACAAAAGTTAAACAGAAGACAAGCAAGATGGGCTCTATACCTGTCTAGATTTGACTTTATGCTCAAATAT
>Ga0153937_1001020_pt1 | contig 10493 bp, 8 predicted proteins | sample TSNY021MetaG_FD_104680 | JGI IMG/M metagenome (GOLD analysis project Ga0153937, IMG submission 104680) | Attine ant fungus gardens microbial communities from New York, USA - TSNY021 MetaG | ecosystem: Host-associated > Fungi > Mycelium > Unclassified | place: USA: New York, Robert Murphy County... | reverse complement strand
TCTAATTTTCCGCTCCCTTATGTCGTGCACAACCTGCACACCCAAATCAACTAAAACTTCTTTATTTTTACTTCTAATCATCATACGGCTACCTCCAATAAAAGGCAGAAGCTTTTACTCCTGCCTTTCTTCTATCGTTTCCTATTCTTTTTTTATCCTTGCTTTTTTGTTTGGCAATTTCTTCTTTGGCAATACAGAATCTTTCAAATATCCCCCTAAACTCTGCTCAGAATCATAAATACGTGTTTCTGATCCATCATCATATTTGATTTTCCTCGTTTTCTGCACGTCTGCCGTTTCCCGCATTTCTTCATTGACGCCGGAATAATCTGTTTCCTTGCTTAAAATATCACCCCACATTTCATTATATTCCTGCTCTGATGTCAGCCGCCCCATATCACTTTTTACAGCATTTTCAAATTCCATTTTATTCGTTGCACCTGTTCCAGAACCTGCCGCTTTTGTTTCTGGCATATCTTCTAACCGGATCGTCTCTATATTTCCTTTATCCGCTGGCTTCTGCACTCTTTCCTGCATCCCTTCTTTTGCTGTCACGCCGTGTTGCTTTTGCGGATGATCTTTAACCTGTTTCCCTTTAGGCTTACCTTCTAACGGAACATCCACCGGGTACTTGATCTGTATTTTGGATTCTTTCTTATCCCCCGTTTTTTCAGATAATTCCGAATCTGTATTTTCCGCAGTCCCATGATCTGGACGCTCCATATCCATATCACTACGCATTTCATCCGTTCGCATAGTCTGGTTCTGTTCCGTGTCAGATTTCCGGTTTTGATCCTGTTCACCATTCATACAAGACCGTCTGGTTTTTTCATCTTCTCTGGCAATTTTCTCGTCCGGAAGGATAGGGGATTGCTCATGGCTTTCACCATCCGTTCCTGAACCTTTAAACCTCCTTCTAGGTGGGCGGGGCTGCTCACCATTCCCATTATCGCAATGTCCAGGCATATGCATCCTGCCACCCATGCCGCCCATACCACGGTTCAAGCCATACAGGACATTCCTGAAATCCCTGCTGAACTCCCTCATATGGCTGTCTATCGTGTTCTTTGGCTTTACAATGAAAGACATTATTTCCTTCCTGAACAGGAATAATACGACACAAATCGCCAACTGGAACAATATCACCACAAACCAGCCTAATACGCCCACATATTCAAACAGTACTTTATCTATCCATACCATAAGGCTAAGTATGAGTGTCAGCACCAGCATACTTACGTGTATCTCAATAAATTTCCCAAACCAGCGGTTAATAATGGTAACACCATAATTCGGTATCATGGCAATAACCAAAACGAATACCGCCAACAAAATGACGAAAACCGCTAATACCTGAAAAGCCAACTGCAAAAGGGATACCGCAATGTATATCACACATTTTGCGGCAAAGGGAATTAAATATAACAATATCATTCCAGTACGTTCCGCCCCCCTCCCTTTATTAAAGCAACTGCGGTCAGACTTCAATTCCTCAATGAGTTCCTCCCTTTCGTCACTTCCCGGGTTCATTGACAGTATTTCGTTTATATCATCATTTGAATAGGAATCACTGCCAAACTCAAACGTTTTCCACGGCTCATGAACCAGATCTGTCCAAATCGAACCAGCGGCGGCAACTGCATAACCGTCATTGCCCCCTATCCCTGCCGCACTGTCCATGGCAGACACGACCTTTGCTGAAAAATGCTTTATAAGCCCACTGCTGAATGACAGCACATCATAAGAATGCGTCATAACGAGTACCGACAATACGGTAATCAACAAGACTTTCCCCAATTCCTCCAAGACACCGCGCAAGTCCCTTTTTGCAAACCTTTTCACCAGCATGATTGCCGTTGCTAAAAAACCCAGTATCCATAGCTGCTTAAATATCCCGTTCACAAGCTGGTTTTGCACAGCCGAAATCTGCGAAGCTACCAAATCCGAAACATTAAAATTCAAAGAATGGTATATGACCGCACAGGTTGCCATGCCAAGCCATTTTATCAGCGTGAAGAAAATATTTGCCAGGTCATTTACGATCTTATACCCAAACCCGGTTATCCCTGTCTTTTCAATATCCAAATAATAATTATCCCGGTATCTACCTGACAGATACTTTGCATCACCCCTCAACCCCTCAAATTCCTCACCGATGCCAAACGTATTCTGGCTGTCATATGACTGACCAAGGCTCATATTTTCATTCTCACTGGTTTCACTTTCCGTTGTGGCATATACAGGAACACAAAAAGACAGCATACAAATCAAAACAATAAATAATATCCATATTTTTTTCATCCGCTGGCTTCTCCTTCTGTCTCCGACTCTGTTTCACTCTCCGTTTCTTTCGCTTTCTTTTTCTCTGCCTTTTTCCTCTCTTTTTCCAAACGTCTCTCCGCTTCTTCCTTTGCTTTCCTTTCGGATTCTTCAACCGCTGCACGTTCAGAGTCCTCCATAGCCGTAATATCACCTTCTGTCAGCGCTGACATTTTTACCTCCGTAGTGCCTTGGGAAAAGCTATAATATACCTCCGCAATCTGCCCGGTATCAAAAAACAGATAACAGGTGACATCCATATCCTCAACGGATGCTTTCTGGTAATCCAGACAAGACACGCTTTTTGCCCCTTCCGGCATGATACTCAATATCTGCTTTTTCAACTCCTGCATTTTGCCCTTTTCCATAAAGGATTCTATAGCCTTCAAATCAAACTGTATTGCTTCCCCTTCATCTCCCTGCACGCCTTTCCTGCCGGATTCACTTTCATTATTCTCAGGCTGTTCATATACAGAAGCACTTTCTTCATTCAGGTTATCATCGTTTTGCGCTTCCGTTTCATAACTTTGCGTATCCTCAATTTCCCTATCTCTATCCGGCTTCCTTATGATGCTTACAAGAATAAGTATCATAGCCAGACAGGAAACAGCTAATAACAGCCATTGTCTTTTCCTCATACATGCTCACTCCTTTCTTACTCAATCCCTGAATCCCGTATAACGGTAAAATATCTGGAATGCCGAATAATAACTGATTCTCGGTCCAGTCACTACCGTTGCGCATCCAGATGATGCATGGGACGTGCAATGAAGCCACATAGTCGTTCCATTGCTGTCCCTGCCTGCATAAATACCTACATGGTTACTCCCACCGGATGCAATCATATTGATAAGCCCTATGTCACCCGGTATCAGTTCCGATGCCTGAATCTGGACAAAATTGCTGCTTGATACAAAAGTCCCTGTAGTCGAAGAGTACGGGACATCGGTAAAGCCTGATTTATGAAACGCCCATGCCACAAATGATGAGCAGTCAAGTGTCCTCGGGTTATCAACCCCTGATCTGGTGTCTTCACCGAACATATCATAGGAAACCTTACCGATCAGGCTTGCGCCTTTCGATATGACCGCACCTCTCCGGCTGTCCATGTCGGATGACCAGCTTTCCTGCAACGTCTCCAATACATTCAACGCTTCCTCATTTGCTATCCCATCCGTGTTATACGAGCCAACCGTATTATAATACTGCAATACATGCTCCACATAATCGACATCACCATACCTGCTCCACCCCATCTTTGCCGCCATCATATTTGAGAAAACCACAGCATTGGACTTACTGTATCCCCCATAATTTGCTATCGCCCACGAGACATACCCAGAGCCGAAATTATAACCCTGCAGAGCCAGCTTCAATAAATCCATCTGCTCCGGTGACGTACACCCGGCACTTTCCAAAGCATCCCGGAACGCCTGCACACCGCAGTCAATGGAATACTCCGGGTCTGTAATGGTATTCCTCCCATGGGGATACCTCGTATTGTACGGGCATTCGGAACTTTGCATGACATCAAGGTATCTGCCGCCTGATTCCTGCATCATGATACACATCAATATCTCCACAAAATCAGGAATCCCATGAAGTTCAGCATATTGTTCCACCAGATAGCGGTATGCTTCACACTCCGCATTTATATTCGCCCTCCCGGTTGTGTCATAGCCCGTATCATAATTAATGGAACTGACTATGCTTATCATTAAAAGCAGCACCACAATGATAAGGAAAAAGTAACCGCCAAGCGCACCAAACACGATTTTAAATCCTGTATTCTTCACAGGTCTTGCAAGTTCCAATCAGACCACTTCCTTTAACGCGCCTTTTTTCTTCGGTGTCGTGTTAAACAAATCCACAAAATCAGAAAATACGGCATCAAAACGTAAATCCTCAATATTCCTGTCTTCATCACGCATCATGCATTCCCCGTTCCGCAAGTTCTGTATTTTCCTGATATTGCTTTTCGTGACTTCAAGCCCCAAAAATTTAAGCATCCTTTTCGCTTCTTCTTCATCCGTTGTCTGGAAACAGAAGCGGTACGTGATTCCGTTCCTTATTTCTTCCGGCACATCCTCTACAGAATGACCATTAAAAATGGTGCTGGTAAACAAAGAACGCCCCATGCGGACTAAGAATGAATATAATTCCTGCCCTTGGTTCGTCTTGCCAAGCATCCACGATTCATCCATCAAAATAACATGGAAATCCTTTTCCTCCTTGTTCTGGTTCATCAATGCAAACTTTTTCGCAAATTGGGCAAGCGCAAGCATGACCACAGAAGCCACCACTTCTTCAGATGTATAATCCTTCTTGGGCTTATCTTTCTCCGGCATCTTTAAATCCTGTATCTGAACAATATTCAAGCGGTTATGCAAATCTATTGTTTTTTCATTCCCGTAACCGTACAAAAGCTGACCCATGCCGATATCTTTTTCCGCACGGATCAGCCTTGCCATATCCTTAGCCGCTTCATAATGGCTGTCAGATGGATTCCAATGGTCTAATATATTCGTCAGCGTATGCATACACGGTTTTCTATTGTCTGTTTTCAGCTTATTTACTGCTTCCTTTAATGACACGTACTGCCTGCTTCCATATTCGATCTTGCAAAGTTCCAAGACCATATTGACAGCCAACTCACAAGCCGCCTCCATATCATCCCAGTAAATATTGAATGGGTCTAACATGCCCCTGTTCTCTTTCCCGGATGACATGGTGATCAGGTTGATGTACCCTTCCAGCAGTTTAAATTCCTTGACCCAGTGAGTCCGTTCACCCTTTGGATCAATAATCAGTCCATAGGCACCATAAACAATGGATAAAGCTATCAACAGGTTTGCGTTAAAAGATTTTCCAACGCCAAGGTTACCGATAAAACTCGCGGAAGCCGATTTATTATTCAGGCAGGCTCTCCATAAAGCTAAAAATACATTTTTCCGCTCAATCCCGGTAGTCCCGATATAGGGTCCTTCATTATCCCCCAATTGATGGCTGACACCTATTACCGAACTTGCAAGGGCAAGCGTGGTCAAAGGCATGACGTAGCTTTTTATCACCCCCGCAACAGACGGTATGAAATTCATGAAAAGCTTTACCTGGTCTGCAAACGGTCTTTGCACCACAATATTGCGGTCACGGTATAAATCCTTCACTTTTTCCACGCGCTCATTCATTTCCTCCAAAGAATCCGCAGATATGCAGATCTGAAGCATGGTAAATAACAAGGGCGCCCTGGTATCTTTGATTTCTGATTCAATCAAATCTCCATAGAGCGCACCTTCATACAATTCATTTGGTATGCTTTCCCCTGATTCCGAAATGTGTTCCACCTGCCCGTTGATTTCCTGCTTTTTACTGTCCACTTTCTTCAATGCGCGCTGGTAATCAACCGACTGTATATGCACACATACCTCCGCTTTTATGTTATACTTCTGCAACAGGTAAAGCCATTCATTCCCCGGGTTCTCCCATTCATCCGGCAATTGCGTGATTACCAGAAACGTCTGGTAAGATATCCCGTCTTCTGTTTCAACTTCAAGGTAATGCCCTTTCGGTGTGACCCTCCCCTCAAACAGGTTTATGATATCTTTCTTCCACGGCTTCACTTTTTTATCCATGACATCCGCTTTCGGCTCCCACAATTTTTTCCCTTCCACATCGCGATACCACAGCCTTACATCCTTTGACAGTCCACGCAAATACATATGGCGGTACATCCATTGCACCTCTTTCGGTTTTGCCTTACGCATATCCATAATGGATGATTGCTTTTTCAGCCATTCCTTCGCCATGCCTTTACAGCGTTCCACCTTTGAAAGCAGGATGCTTCTAGTATCCAGATTCATCCATGCATGGATGGCATTCACAGGCTCTTTTAAAAATCCAATAATTGCCTTCCTTGTCATTTCCATTTCATCCGAAGATAATTGTAATTTCACACAGACATAAGTCTTATAATCATTCACGGCTTTCTGTTTCCGATCTAATAGATACCCTTTTGTCTGTTCCGTGATCATAAGGGCTTTCTGGTATAATTCATCTTCCTGATTCAAACTCCGTTTGAAACGTTCATAATGCTTTTCCAAATCCTGCTCTACCGGTACAATAAAAACCTGCGCTTCTGACATAATGCCCCCAAGGTAATGCGCCAACCTCCAATTTAAATTTATCTTCCCTTCCGTGCTTAAGCTGTCATAATCATAACCCTCCAAGCAAAACAAAGCCCAACAGCTTTTGTCTGCATTGAAAATCAGGTTATCCTCATAGTAATCAATCGGACATTTTATCACCTGTCCCCCTCCTTCCTGTCTGCCCTTTTTATGCCGCTGCACCATGAAAGGCGTAACGGCTTCTGTTTCACCGGATAGCTTTTGAAATGCTCAATAAACATTCCCTGCTCCACCAGCCAGTAGCGGATACATCCTGCAATATACAATATAGGGTTTTTTCCATCCAGCTTCACCGTTTCTATGAATTTCATGAACCCATAAGGCAGGACAACCCACTTAATCACGAATGGGATGCCAGCCACAACGGGCAGTTTATTCAATAGGAACATCACCCCAAGTGCCAGTATGAAATACAAGGCACTGTTTATATCAATCGGTGCAATAAATTTGACATTCTGGAATGAATATATCTTCCTTTCAAATTTCCATAGTTTACGGTAACTATAAACCGTAAGTTTCTTTTCTTTTTTCTCCTCCATACTCACAACCCCAATATGTTTGCAATCGCAGTCCCAAGCGCACTTACTTTTGTCGGGTTTTTAAGCAGGAAGCAGACAATAGCCACAACTACCACCGTTACCCCGGCATTGACAAAATTCTTTTTCACAATCAATGCCCCTGCCGCTGCCAGCCCCAAGAACAGGACAACCCAAAAACATTGTTCCAATCCCCATTTACCGAAATTCTCACCATAATTTGCAGCCAATAAAAACTGGTACATAACTGCACAAAACTGACTCTTAACTGCCAAAAACTGATTTATAACAGCCATTACATTTAACATTCCTTTCCCTGCCTTTCTATTGGTTTTTTGTATCCATTTTCTTGATATAAACCCTGCCGTCCTTCGTACTTACCGTAATATAGCATTTCTGCAATATTGTCGACTGCGTTTTTTCGTCCTGCACCTTATAGGTCAATACACAAAGGGTATCATTTTCTTTCTTATAAGCCTTGATATCCTCTATCTTCTGGAATACAAAATCACCGGAACTCAAAGAACAAAATCCGCTCTTATCTGCTTCCGGCTCAAGGTAATAATCAATTACGCTTTGTTTCTCTGTATAATATGCAGTTAAAAAATTTGTTAACGCTTCCTCTATGTTTTTGATATCCTGTATTTCTTCCAATTCAATTACGCCACTTTTCACGCCATTTGCATTGTAAAAAGCTGAATCGCTGACAATCAGCGGCAATCCATCCACCGCATAGCTTCCTGAATCAGTAATCCGGACTGGAACCTTCAATACATATTCCCCGGTGCCCTGTACCTCCTTAACCATCTTTTCGCTCTTGCCCTTATCGTCCATTATTTCTTCTTCCGAATATTGGACAGTATCCGCTTTTACCTCCACATATACATTCACATGACCATCGGCTACATTCTCTATGCGGTAAGCATTCACATACTGCACCGTTGACATCGACTTAAAATCATAGATTTCCGGCAATTCTCGAACCTCTTTTACTACATATGGGCTGATCCGTCTTTTAAAATCTGTCTCCCCATCTTTCGCATAAGTAGCCCACTGCCTTACAAAATTTTCAGTAAAACCCTTCACTTCATTAAATACTTTGATTTCAGTAAATAAACCCGTTTCAACACTTTTCATCTGGTTAACCAGTTCTTCTGTCTTATCCGGCTTGACCACGGATATAACGCCCCGTGCCGCTATCAATAACAGCAGGAACCAGAACAGGAACCGCAATACTTTCAAACCTGTTGTCTTACGCAATTTATATTCCTGCCCCGTCTCATTTTGTTCCATTACAGGCTGTTTATTTTCCCTTGCAGAACCCTTATGCTCTTTTACCTTCTTTTCCTTTACCTTTTTTTCTTTCTTCTTAAACATAACGCTCCTTCCACATCATGAATAAATTTTTACAGGGGACAAAAGTCCCCTGTCCTTGCACCGCTATTCATACTGATAACTTATGACGGCTTCTTTTCTTCGGTTTTCCCAACGTTTGGTTTAGGGTTTACCTGACCAGCTCCCTGGCCCTGTACCGTGGCAGCATCTAAAATCGTTTCCGCTGTACACCGCAGCCTGATATCTACAAAAGTGCTTTCTTTTGAACTGTTGCCATACGGGTCACAGGTAACCTTTCCGCCTAACAAAACTTTCTGTCCGAATTTGATTGCATCCACGGAAACCGTCGGCGGCACAACTACTTCGATCTGATCCCCTACTTCTGAACACCCCAGGCGGCAGCTATGCCCCACTAAATTATCCGTCTTCACGCCATTTACATACGCATACTTTTCAGCATATCCTAAATACAACAATTCTCCAAATGTCTCCTTTGGTTCCAATACTAATTTCATTTTTTCTACCTCATTCTTTCATATTTTTATTTAAAAAGGACACCCTCTTTTCGGATGTCCTCTTAAACCATGATTTACTTTCTTATAACAAAACGCAATTTGCCTTTCTTTATAAGGTACGCCAATAAACCGCCTAAAGAAATAATTACAAGCAATATATAAAACAGGATATTTGTAGCATCCCCGGTCTTTGGTGAATTTGTTGCCGCGCTATTGCCCGTTGTGGTCCCGGTCGTTGTGATTGGTGAATTTGCCTTTACTATTTTCACCGTCTGCGCTTTATCTTTTATGTCGGCATGGGCAGCTATTTCCCTTCCGTTATAATAAAGTGACTCAAACACAACAATTTCCTGATTGCCCATAGTACTGGCATCAAACGTAAACTCAAGACTGACTGTTCCGTTTGCTTTTTTTGCCGTAAACGTTTTTTCAGCAGTTATCTCTTTGCCATTGACAGTCAAAGGCTTTCCGGTCTTTTTATCCATCAATACGCCTTTCACCGTATATTTACTGCCTGCAATCAATCCCTTGTATTTTACAACATCTACAATTGTCACCTTTTTGCCTACGGTGATCTCTTTCTTGCCAGTCCCTTTTTCACTTGCTGTTGTGCCTATTTCAGGCTCTTTGAACTTTACGGTCTGCCCTTTATCATTGATGTCCGCATGGGCTGCCACTTCCTTATCATCATAATATAGGTGTTCAAAAGCAACTACCTCTTTCCCTTTTAAGGCACTGGAATCAAAGGTGAATTCAAGCTTCACGGAGCCACTTGACTTATTTGCCGTGAACGTTTTTTCAGCGGTTACTTCTTTGCCATTGACAGTTAAAGGCTTCCCGGTTGTTTTGTCCATTAATATACCATTAATAACGTACTCTTTACCTGTTATAAGATTTGAATAAGCTACAACATCAATGATTGTCGTTTCATCACTGGCATATGCATTATGGCTGCCTGTTTCTTTATCTGTTGCAGTTGTACCGATTTCCGGTTCTTTAAACCTTACCGTCTGCCCTTCGTCTGTAATATCCGTATGGGTAGTGACTTCTTTGCCATCCTTATACAGATACTCGAACACGACCACTTCCTTACCTTGCAAGGCACTGGAATCAAACATAAATTCAAGTTCAACCGTTCCGTTGACTTTCTTTGCCGTGAACGTTTTTTCAGCGGTTATTTCCTTTCCACTGACCAGCAACGGCTTTCCGGTTGCCTTATCCATCAATACGCCTTTTATGGTATACTCTGCTCCGGCAGTCAGGTTTTCATAACGGACTTCATCAACGATTGACGTATCTTTACTGGCATAGGCATAATGTGCACCAGTATCTTTATCGGTTGCAGTGGTGCCGATTTCCGGCTCTGTACTGTATTCATTTGTCACTGTACCAACATCTATCGTGGTCATATCCCTGGATATGGTTACTTTAAATGGGGGGAACAGAATTCGGTCTTTATTTGCTTCACAAGCCAATTCCTCGACCAGATAATCGTCATACAGCAGCGCGCCTTTAGAATCGTCCAGTGCCTCCAGTTCACCAAACCAGATACCATCTTCAGCAGTTTCGCCACGGTTTGTATTCTGGCTATGGGGATTCCATGC
>Ga0153937_1001014_pt1 | contig 10511 bp, 13 predicted proteins | sample TSNY021MetaG_FD_104680 | JGI IMG/M metagenome (GOLD analysis project Ga0153937, IMG submission 104680) | Attine ant fungus gardens microbial communities from New York, USA - TSNY021 MetaG | ecosystem: Host-associated > Fungi > Mycelium > Unclassified | place: USA: New York, Robert Murphy County... | reverse complement strand
TTATACTACTACTACAGTGGCTGTACCCTAGAGTCCCATGGTCACATGTCCTTTCCAGAATGTTCTATGGTCACCTGACCTTGTCACGTGACTTGGCTTACTAAGTCCCTATTCTGCTTCTGTTTTTACTCCATTGTATGCTTGGGGATTTTAGACTGAGTGTTCAGAATGTGTGGGATGTCTTTTCCTACTCGAGGCTCTCATAACACAGCTACTAGAGTACCAGAGATTTGTAAAGCTCTTCTAGAGCTCAATATCACTATTCCATAGACATAATATTATTAGAATGGTATTTGGTGTAATATAATAGTATTAAGAGACTAAATTTGGGTGTTTTTTCCTTTTACCCCCTTGAAAATATACTCAAGAACCATAATTAATTACTTAAATAGATATGTTGACTTTTAACAACTTTACCACTGTTGTTTCCTTTTCTAATTTCAGTGCTGAGAATTGGGATGTGCTTGTCAAAGATAGCATAAGCACTGAGTACATGCCCTAGGATGAGACTGAAATATAAATGCTGTAAAATGCACATCAAGGAACTTCTCTCCTTCTCAAGAACTACATTGACTAGGTACTCAATGGAGCAATCAACTATTATAATAGTATCTTGACCACTGCATACAATAGGATTGCAACTTTGGAGGTAGAAGTTACCTGTCTTCAGGAAAAGCTGACAAGACTCTCTGGAGGAAACATTGCCTCTAAAACCAAGGTACTAGAGCCACCAACATTTGTAGACTCTGAAAATAAGATGCATCTGCATAATTGGTTAAGCTAGATTGCTCTTTATTGTTTGGCATTTGGTATTATATTAGATGATTAGAAAATCATATATGCTCTCATTTGTTTATGTGCTCCCACCAGCACATATATGAAATCATATTATAACAGGGTTCAGGCAGGATTAAGTGTTGGTTCTTGGAGTAACTTTGCCCAAGAACTCAAAAATATTTATGGACAACAAGATGACAAGAAGGGAGCAAAGAAGGAATTAATGGCACTCTGGGTCAATAAAGATCTAGCAAGAAAGAACTTTGTCAAGTATACAGAACAATATAGGACATTGGCAAGAATTGTCAACTATAGTAATAAAGTTTACATTGACAAAATGAAGAAGGTCATTCCTGATAAGCTATAAAATGCACTTGTCATCTATAAAATTACAAATCAGTCTCCAAAAACATAGGATGACTATCTTAAATTGTTGATACAAGCATATAAGGCCTTACATCCAGACAAGGCCTAGGGTGCAATATTTGGTCCAAAGGCAATTGCAGAGAAGAGTGGAGGAAAGAAGGACCCAGATACAATGGAAATAGATAAGATTCAGAAAAAGAAAGGGAAAAGCTTGCGATACTATCAGATATATGCTGGAAAAGGCTTTAAGAATAAGTCAAAGATGTACAATACAGTAGACTGTTATGACAAGCCTGGTAATGAAGACAAGTATCTTTATAAGACCTCTTTCCAGAAACCATCTCCACCAGGTCCAAGCAAGAATAAAAATCAGTCATTTAGAGCATGGCTGATGAAGATATTGGAAAAAGATAGTGATGACCCAGATTTCCCTCCTGAGGATATCAAAATTAATAGCGCATCAATTGAGGAAATCCCTGATCCTGTTCCCCCAAGTGGAAAGGAAAAGGGGATATCCAAATTGGATTTTCCCTTGGGACTGTAGAGTATAATGTCTATAATCTATAGTCAGAGGAAAGTGTACTCTCTATTAGCTTGCAAAAGTTGGAAGTAGTACTGGAATCTTGTAATAATATAGCATACAACAAGACTATCTCCTTTAAAATTCCAGTTACACTTTGAGTATATGGAAAGAAAGTATAGACCAAGGCTTTAGTTAATTCAGGAGCCATCATGAACTTCATCAACAGAGTTGTCATGGAAAATAATAACCTAGTAATTTATAAACTGGTAAATCTGTATTATATAATCAATGCAGATGGCACTCCCAACAAGGTAGAATATATAACTGAGTATATCCGAGCTTATGTAAAAATTGGATTGCACAGGATGACCCAGTATCTTTTTGTCACCAACTTAGGGAATAAAAAGATGATAATTGGGTATTTATACTTGTATAAGCATAATCCAAATATTAATTGGTGAAAAGGTCAATGGGAGTTCACTAGGTGCCTGGATACATGCACTAGTAAAGCCTGTAAAATATGAGATGTAAAAGCAGAAGCTAATAAACTTCACTTTGAACTGAATATCAGCAGATCTTCCTCATTAGATAATGTAGAGGATGAGGACCCCAACAACTATATTCTTAGCTGGGCAGACACAACTAACCCAGGTAGTTATCAACAGGTGATGATGATTGTAGCTATACTCAACAATCAAGACCAATATGGAGACTTAGATTGTGAAGACACAAAGACCTAGAAGGCTTATGTGCTAGAGTGGCTATACAAGTATGGAAATATGTTTTCAAAAAATAAGTCAGAGAGAATGCCAATATAAAAACCATATGACCATGCAATTAACTTTGTGGGAGATACAATACTTCCTAAACCAGCCAAGGTCTATTTGCTCTCTTTAGCAGAAAAAAACTCTCTTGATATGTAGATCAATGAGGAACTTAGAAAAGGATATATCCAACTATCTACTAGCCCAATGGCAGCTCCATTCTTTTTTGTAAAAAAGCATAATAGAAGCTTATGACCTATTATAGACTGTAGAGCTCTTAATGGAATTACTATCAAAAATTGCTATCCAATTCCTAGAATAGCCAACTTGATTGAATTACTTAGCAAAGCCTCAATCTTTACCAAAATTAACTTGAGGTGGGGATACAACAATGTTTACATCAAAGAAGGAAATGAATGGAAAATAGCATTTATTACAAGACAAGGTCTTTTTGAGGCAACTGTTATGTATTTTGGTTTTTCCAATGCACCAGCAACCTTCCAAAGTATGATGAATAACATATTGGGAAACTTAATTCATATACAACTAGTAATAGTATATTTAGATGATATTCTAATATTTGGGACATGTTTGAGAAAACATAGGCGATTGGTCAAGAAAGTGCTAAAAAAGCTCCAATTTAACGACCTCTATACTAATATTTCTTTGAGCAAAGTAGTATCAAGTATTTGAGTATAATTATTTCAGAAAATAAAGTACAAATAAATAAGAAGAAACTTTCAGGAGTTCTAGAGTGGCCAGTACCAACAAAAGTCAAGCAAGTACAAGCATTCTTAGGCTTTGTGAATTTCTATCATAGATTCATTGAGAACTTTGCCAAGATATCAAAGCTATTCTTCAACTTGACCAAGAAGAATAGTATCTGGACTTGGGACAAAGAGCAACAGAATGCTTTTGAGGTGCTGAAAAATGCCTTTACTATGGCTCCAGTCCTAAGAATACCAAATGACAAAGATCTCTTTAAGTTATCTACCAATGCCAATGACTTTGCAACAGAAGCTGTCTTATTACAAAAGGACATACAAACTAATCTGTGGCATCCAGTAGCTTTCTTCTCCAAGTCATTAGATGTCCATGAAAGGAACTATAAAATCTATGACAAGAAACTACTTGTAGTAATTTGGGGACTAGAGGAATACAGACACCATTTGGAGGGACATGCATATAAAGTTGAGATCTAGTTAGATCATCAGAACCTTACATTTTTTAGGACAGCTCAAAAGCTGACCAGAAGACAAGTGAGATGGGCACTTTTTATAACTTGTTTTGACTTTGTACTCTATCATAAACTGGAAAAGACAGTATAGGTGGAAGATTCCTTGCCTAGATGAGCAAACCATGAGATGGGGACAGATCTCAACAATACAAACCAGGTGTTGCTAAAACCTGAGTTCTTTGCTATCAATGCACTAGAGACTACTCATGAGACACCAATAAATAATGAGATAATCCTAAAGAAGGTCAAAGCAGCACTCTTATTGGACGAAGTTACCAAAGACTATAAAACGTTACTCAAGTCTGGTCCAAGAGAATTTGGAAAATTCTTGCAAAACTAGAACTATGAGAATGGACTACTCCTGTACAGAGAGAAGGTTTATATTTCCTACAGTGTAGAAGATACCTTACAACAATAGATCATTAAGATATACTACAATTTGCTATCTGCCAGACATCCAGGTTGGTGGAAAATCTATGAGTTGGTCTCCAGAAATTACTGGTGGTCTGGGATGACAAGATTTGTCAAGAAATATATTATAGGTTGTGATATGTGTTAGTAGATGAAAAATTACATACAGTAATCTTTTGGACCACTTGTACCTAACAAGATACCTAACAGGCCTTGGGAAATAATCTCAACAAACTTAATTACACAATTGCCAGAGTCAAATGGTTACAATGCTATCTGTGTTATTATCAATAGACTCACCAAAAGGACCCATTTCATTCCTATCAACAATCAGTTCTCATCCAAAGATATGGCACAGTTACTATATGACAAGGTCTATCCATTGTATAGACTGCTGCTACAAATCATTTTGAATAGAAGAGTACAATACTCAGCTGAGCTATTCCAAGAATAGTATAAGATTTTAGGAATAGAATCTACAATGTTGACAACATATCATCCACAAACAGATAGACAAACAGAATGAGTAAACTAGGCATTAGAGCAATATCTTTGGTGCTATGTAGATTATTATCTCAGTAATTGGTTGGATCTACTCTCCAGTACAGAGTTTGCATATAATGATCAAGCACATGAAGGCATCAAAGAAAGTCCATTCTTTCTTAAATATGGTAGACACCTGTGAGCAGGCCCAATTTTAGTCAAAGAGTCACTGCAAAGAAACTTGAATGACCTGATGTATAAATGACAAGAAGCCTTGGAGCAGGCAAAAGTAGCTCTTACTCTTGCAGCAGAAAGAATAAAGTAGTACTATAACCAAAAAGTCCAAAGTGTCCCATTTAAAGTTGGTGACAAGGTGGTATTCAATCTGAAGGATTACCAGACTATGGAGCAAGAATTATGACCCTGGTATGAAGGACCATTCAAAATAATAGAAAAGTTGTCCTTGGTTATATTCCAGCTTAGGATGCTACCTCACTACTGAGCACTGTACCTAGTTTTTCACACTAGTAAGTTAGTACAGTACTCTAAGTCTACTATCTGTGGACAGAAATCCACACCCCCACCACCAACCTTGATACAGCACCAGGAAGAATGGGAGGTAAAGAAGATTTTAAATTTATGACAAAGACATGGAAAAAATGAATTCCTTGTTAGATGAAAAGAATACAGTCAAGGAGATGACACATGGGAGCCTGAGAAAAATCTACATAATGCAGGCAAAAAGCTGCAGGAATATCTTCAGAGTTTACCAAAAACAAGATAACTTCTCAATGGAGCTTGAACAAAGAGAGAAGGTAATGTTACAAGCTTTATTTGGACCATAACTTCAGGAATACTTGACTGATTTTGATGATCTAAATGGCTACTGAAAGCCCTTAAGAAGACCTTTTGAATGGTACCAAAAATGTCTCAAGAAGATCAGTATTCATTGAGTTATCAGCAGATCAGTCAGCAATTACCAAGTCACCAGATACTAAATTACTGATATCTTGGGAACCACTTGACACAATCATCTGCTTCAATGACCATCATGAAGCTCTCTTCAATGCACTTCTTTTGGCTATAAATAGAACCCAAGGCAATAAGATCCCATAGAGATACAAGATCCTCAATGTTTGCATATAACACTGATCTTTATCCATAGATTATCATCTGTTCTTGAATAGAACAAAGAACTGCTCTAAGATGGTTAGGTTATCTCTATTTCAAGAACAATAGTACTCCTATATGTAGAACAATAGGTAGTGATCATGTAATAGACTGTTCTGGTACATAGACTACTACAATTATGTATTTAAGGACTGTATGTCTGAGAATAAACCTTAGACTTAACAACATCTTTTGCTACTGTCTAAACCTCACTTTTTTGAGCCTTTTGATTATTAAATCATCAACTCACAAATCAGTAAGTAACCATTTGTGATATATACCTTTGCTTCTATATCACCCCAAACTATGTATATTTGTAACTCTGAAATAGATTATTGCATTTTAGGTCCCTTTGAGCTGCTAAATTATGGGAATATATTTAATGCCTGCTTCAGTCCTGATGCAAAATGTATTCTACTCAGATTTTACTCTTATACAGTAGTCTGGGACATTAAGATAGGTGAGGAGCAATTTCAAATTGAAGATTATGATTTTGCCTTTATTCAGTGCCCAATACAAAACAAAGTTTGTGTTTTTCTTCTCTACTATCTTGAACAATCATATAAGTGTTTAGTAAGAGGAAAATCATCAAAAGACTTGCCTATAGCAATGATATAATGACCCATGTACTTGGTATATTGAATTGCTAGAAACTGTAAGGGACATAGCTGGTGATAAGGGATAACAGCCTACTGAGATAACCAAGACCTTCTCTAGTACTTGAAAGTATAATCCAATCACTGGGGTTTGTCTTATTGTATTTCAACACATGGTAAACAGTCAATTCCTATTGGACTGTCATAAATAGGACTCAGAGAGGTGGTAAATAGATGCACAGCATATAGAAGAGATGCTGCTGCTGTGCTCTCAAGTGTTAGCATGAGGTTGTGAAGACTTAGGCTCAACCAAAGTAGTTGTTCAGAAAGAACTCAATAGAGTTCCTTGTTGCATTCTTCTAGATACTTATATAAATATTAGATGGTCTGTGCACTTGTCTCCTGTGATCATATGACCCTTACTAAGAACTATCTATATCTTACATAATCCTTTCCATAGTATTTATATTTTTCCTACATTGTATTCTTGGATATTTCCTATTAGGTTGATAAATGCACAAAAAATAGTTTCCTTCTTAGTTGTCTCATAACATGGCCCTCTCTTCAAGTTTCCTTGTCCTGAGGAATTTTTCTATCATTTCTAGTTTTCCTCCCATCTTTTTTCTCTTTGTTTCTTGTACTCTTTGTTAGACCATCCCCATAGTATTTTTGCTGTGAACCTCCCTGGTAGTTCTCTTAAGAATATTCTTTTGTCTTCTTTTTCTTTTTGTTATTATACTTCTTTAGTCCCTTTGTTGTATTTTTTTTTGAACTCTTCTACTAACTCTTTTGTGTTCTCCAGGTTCTCTCTACTTTCCCATATGTCTTCTTCTGCTGTATATCTCTTCTATTATACTAGAAACTTCTCTTTTCCTTATACTACTCTTTTGTTTAGTATTTTTTCTACTTCAAATTCCTTTTCTCCTTCAATAATAACTAGTTTTGATGGTACCTTCATCTGCCCCTCCACTTGTGGCTTGTACAGGTATACTCGACTTACATTAACTACAGGGCATATTCTAATAGAGCTAGGCAATTCTAATTCTACTGCATTGTTCAAGATGATTCTTTTTATTCTGTAGAGCCCCACAAAGTGTTCTATCAATTTCTCCAATTATTTTCCCTTTATCTGCCACTTAAGGTCTTTGGTACTTAGCAGTACTAAGTTCTCTACTTTATACTCCTCTTTTTCCTCTTGTTTTCTATCTATATACTTTTTTATCTCCTTCTGTGCTTTTTCTAATGCTGCTTTCACTTTTTTCTGGATTTTTCTCATTCTTTCCACAAGCTTCTCTATCACTTTAAACTTTCCCTTTCTTCTTCCCTCAAACCCCATCTGTGGATCCTGACTATAGTTTGCCTTAAAGGGGAATACCTTGGTTGCTAAATGAATTTTGTTATTATATGCAAATTCAGCAGTTTCCAGCCAGTCTGGCCACTGTTCTTGTCTATGGTTGATAAAGACCCTCAGATACTGCTCTAACTCCTAGTTTACTCTGTCTGTCTGTCCATCTGTTTGGGAGTGATAGGCCATTGATAGCTTTATCTGTATGCTCAACAATTTTTTTAGCTTCTTCATTATTCCTACTGCAAATTGTACCCCTCTGGCTGATATAATACTTTCTGGAAGCTCATGAAGCCTCTAGACATAGTCCCTAAACAGTTTGGTAAGCTCTTCCATGGATGTTTTCTTTGTAGTTGCTATAAAATGTGCCATTTTGCTAAACCGGTCACATACTACTAAGATTATATCATATCTCTATGCTAAAGGCAGCTTTGTAATGAAGTCTGCTGAGATATGACTCTATGGTTTCTCCAGAATTGCATTTAGTATAAGTTTTTCTGCTAGGGCCTCACTTTTGTTTTTATACTATTGACAGGCATTGCATCTATCTACATACTTCCCTATGTCCTTTATAACTCCTGGCCTTCAGTAATTTCTTATGACCAACTCTGTTGTTTTTTACCTTCTCCAGTGTTCTCCTACTGGGGTGTCATGGTATAGCCATACCATCTTTCTTCTTAGGTCTCCTTCTGGAACATATATCTGTTCTTCCTTCATAACTACCCCTTCTTTTATTAACCACTCCTCATCCCAAAGATTCTTTATTTCTACTTTCTTTAACTCTTCTACTGCCTTTACTACTCTTTTGTCCCCTTTCTGTGCTCTTTTAATCCTCTCTCTTAGATTTCCATTTTCTACCAGTGTTTCTGTTTCCCTTACCCATTCTGGCTTGATCAGTGTTTTGTTCTCATTGTCATTTTCCACCCCTTTCTGCCAATCTGGTCTCTTACTTAGCCTATCTACTTTCTCTATACTTTTCCCTAGGATATGTTTTAAGGTGAAGTCAAATTGTGATAGGTATAACACCTATCTAGCTTATTTTTGATTTAACTTCTGACTGGTTATAAAGTACTAGAGGTTCTTGTAGTTTGTTTAGATTTCGAACTTTATTTTTGCTCCCTCTAGGTTGTGCCTCCATACTTCTAAGTATTGAATTACTGCTAGCATTTCTTTGTCATAGATTTCATAATTTTGCTTAGTTGCATTTAGTAATTTTGAGATAAAGGTAACTAGTCTTCATTTTTTGTTTCTACACTTCACCAACAGTACCCCTTCTGTTGCATAGTCTGAGGTGTTTATCTCTACCCTCATTTTCTTATCCAAATCAGGGATGGCTAGGATTGGTTCAGTTGTGAATACTTGCTTTAGTTGCTTGAATGCCTTTTTCTGCTCCTTTTTCTACCTCTACTTCTCTTCTTTTCTAACTAGTAAATGTAATAGGGCTACAATTCTAGCAAAGTCTTTAATAAATCATCTATAGTAATTGGTGAGTCCTAGGAACTTTTGTACTTCCTTCACATTCTTTGGCACTAGCCAGCTTAGAACTCTGTCTACCTTCTCCTTCTGTATTTTCACTCCTCAAGGTCCAATTACTACACCCAAGAGTTCTACCTCTCTGACTTTCCACTGACATTTTTCTGGCTTTATGAACAAATTGTTCTCTTCCAACCTCTTTAATATCTCCTCAACCAATTTGTTGTACCCCTCCTTAGTGTCTGTGGCTACTATTATATCATTAATAAATGTTGTTGTATTTCCTTGATTGATCATATCTTGGAATAGATTATTCATCATGGTTTGGAAAGTGGCCAGGAAATTTGTCAGTCTGAAGTACATGACTATTAGTTTATACACTCCAATGTGCATTGTAAATGCTGCTTTCTACTCATTACCTTCTCTAATTTTCATGTTGTTGTATCCCTATCTAAGATTGAGTTTTGTGAATACCTTTTTTTTTTCTACTCTATCCAGGATGTCTGCAATTAGAGATAAGAGATATCCATTCTTTACCATTTACTGGTTTATATGACAATAGTCTTGTACTATTCTTTTCTTGCCATTCTTTTTTGCTATATTATGGACTAGTGAGGTCTATGGCAATTTTAATGGTTGAATATATCCTTTTCTCAGTTGATCTTTCATAAATGCTTGTACCTCCTCCTTTTCTTCTCTTGACAGTAAATACACTTTTTCCTTTTTTGGTACAAATCCCTCTTTCAATTCTATTGCGTAGTCCCATAGTTTCCTAGTGGGCATTTTTTCCAATTCTTCCTTCCTAAATACCTTTTTCCATTTCCAAAATTTTCTAGATACTAACTCTTCCACTGTCTTTCTTTCCTTTATCTTTCTTACCTGCCTCTTTCCCTATGTCTTCTGCTTTCTCTTTCCACATATTGGTAGACACCATATCATTTTCACCTCCTCTTTCTCCTAGTCAATTTCTGGGTTATGGGCAGCTAACTATGGCATATCTAATATCATCTCCATTTTTCCCAGATTGTATATGTCCATTTATACTCTCTCAACATATTCCTTGAAGAATATATTACACTCTACCTGATGAGTAATTGCTCTTCCTATATTAATGGTCCCATTCACATTTTGTACTAATAGGGGATTTTTTAGTCTCTCTAACTTAAATCCTTTCTCCTTTGCAAACTTTGTATCTATGGATAGACCTGTTGCCCTGCTATCTAACAATGCTTTCACTGCCACTTTGTTATGAGAGCCTCGAGTAGGAAAAAAGACGTCCCACACATTCTGAACACTCAGTCTAAAATCCCCAAGCATACAATGGAGTAAAGACAGAAGCAGAATGGGACTTAGTAAGCCAAGTCAC
>Ga0153937_1001010_pt1 | contig 10534 bp, 15 predicted proteins | sample TSNY021MetaG_FD_104680 | JGI IMG/M metagenome (GOLD analysis project Ga0153937, IMG submission 104680) | Attine ant fungus gardens microbial communities from New York, USA - TSNY021 MetaG | ecosystem: Host-associated > Fungi > Mycelium > Unclassified | place: USA: New York, Robert Murphy County... | reverse complement strand
TAGGAACTGATCGTCTTTCCCAGCCGCTCCCCTCTGTCAATCAAAAAGACTTGTGGCCAGAGATCCATATATCCGTTTGGTGCCGGGGTTCCGGTCAGTCCCACAAATCGAGTTGATAAGGGTCTTACCGTTCTAAGACTCTTGAACCGCTTGGCACTGTTTGATTTAAATGATGACAGCTCATCCACCACAACCATGTCAAAAAACCAGTTCTGTTTCAGATGTTCTACCAACCACACCACGTTTTCCCGATTAATCAGATAAATGTCCGCATCCCTTCGAAGTGCCGCCTTACGGTCTTCTGCGCTACCTAAAACCTTGGAAAAGGACAAATGCTTGGTGTGATCCCACTTCTCGGCCTCACCGGTCCAGGTATCGTCCGCTACACGCTTGGGGGCTATAACAAGCACTTTCAACACATCAAACCTGTCATATATCAGTTCATTGATAGCCGTCAGTGTGCTGACCGTCTTACCCAGGCCCATCTCCGCAAATATTCCGCAGGCTGGTGTTTGTATGATCTTTTCGGTTATGTAGTTCTGGTAATCATGCGGATTGTATTTCATGCTTAAATTCCTCTATCAGCTCTTTAGCCTGCTCCATTCCCTTCACCTTCCGGATCCGGCATCCCATTCGTTTCAGTTCTGCCAGCTGCCATTTTTGTAGCTTTGAAAATTTGCCTGTCTCAGTTTTCAATTCCACGAAATAAATCTTGCCGCCGGGTAGTATATAGATCCGGTCTGGCACTCCCGGATTCCCCGGACTCACCCATTTTCGTGATAGCCCACCAATCTTTCGCATTTGATTATTCAGCCAATTCTCAATATCGGCTTCACTGATTTTTTTCTTTGACATATCACTCATACTGGCCATCATCAAAAGTTACTATCAGCCGAGACGTGTTGTTATAGTGATCGAAAAATGGACTTACCGATATCAGATTTTCTTTTGTAATTCCATATTGCTTAATTGCTCTTTGTTGCGAATACTCATCAAATGTCATGTTGACGATTCTAATCATTTCAATCTCCTCTCTCTACTTAACACTAGTAACACTCTCGCACGCGTATGACGTGTGCAAACGCGGTTTCACGCGTATATGCGTGCTAAAACCTAAATTATATATCTCTATAGAGAATTTAGTGTTACCACTGTTACTTCCGGTCAAAAAGCCAGTATTTTCAATGGTTTTACGGGTAACACTACTCTGAAAAAGCAGTGTTACTTTAGTGTTACCACTGTTACCGCTCTGGTAACACTGAATTTCAAAAGTAACACTTCGGTAACACTACTTTTTTCATGGTAGTGTTACTCGTTCATACACTGTCAGCAACCCGTATCCGGGTACCTTTTGACGATTTTCAAGCATTTTCCACCCATCCAATTTTTCAAGAATGGCCTTGAGGGCATATCGCTCTTTTGGTCCTAATGTTTTTATCGGATATCCAAAACATTCATTCCATATTTCCTGATAGCAGATTCGTGTCCTAAATAGCACTCCTTCGGATGCGTCAGCTTCATATTGAAAGAAATCCATACGAATATCAGCCTTTCGACTATACCAGTCAGCTGGTAAAAGCGTATCTAAATACTGTTTTACCATCTCTTCCCGTGGATCACTTATCATAGCCTCTCTTTGCTTCTTCATGGCCTCGTCTGCCATATCTCCCAACAAAATCAACGGCTCCCCGTCGGCCACATACTGGAGAACTTCCGCCCAGATCTGGTCAGCTTCCTCCTGATTGATATCCCATACCTTCTTCTTGCCGATACAGGGAGTATTCACCGGCCAGAACCGGCGGCCGCCTTCTACGTCATTCAGATATCCGTCTTCCGAGTTGGTGGTGCCAATCATGATGCACTGCCTTGGATGTGAACTTACCCGACGGCCATAGCTGGCCCTGTAGCGGTCATCCTGCGTCGTAATAAAGGTTCTTAAGGTTTTTACTCCTGCGCTGCCGATACCGGCCATCTCTCCAATTTCTATAATCCAGTATCCCTGCAGCTTCTCTGCGGCTGTCTTATCCCTGGTATCCGCCAGGTTAAGGCTGTCAGAGAACCACGGACCTCCCAGTTTGGCAATCAGAGTACTCTTTCCTACTCCCTGTGGACCGCAAAGTACCAGCACAGTATCAAATTTGCATCCCGGGGATCTTACCCGGGCCACCGCTGCACACAAGGTCTTTCGAGTCACGGCTCTGACATATTTAGAGTCTTCTGCACCCAGATAATCCACCAGCAGCGTATCTACCCGCGGGACTCCGTCCCATTCCGGCAGAGTACCCAGATATTCCCGAATTGGATGGTATCCCCGGTCATCGGCCACCTTTGTGATTGCTGTCATTATCTTTGCTTTCGGAAATTCTGTATATTCTCTGCATAAATACGCTTCCAGCTGAGCATCATCGGCATCACGCCAAAATCGGGACGTCGTTTTCCATGGAACACCCCCTTTGATCTCCAGATTGTCCGCCAGTTGATTGAACATAATACCCTTCAGATTAGGATCCTTCTGCATAATCAATAGAACATTTTGTAAGCTCGCTTCAAACCCTTTCTTGTTTCGTTCCAGTTTCCCCTTCCACCGGTCGTCGCTTTCATCTTCATCAGACTCATGGAAGTCATCTTTCGCCCGTTCCGAACGCTCACGAGCCACTGTAAGGCCTGTCTCTTCATCTCTCTGGGCAAAGTCCATCATCGCGTTATAAGATGGAAGCTTTGACGTTGTCATATCCGGTGGCATCTCATCATCCAGAATTCCGAATTTGTGTATTCGCACCAGATCAAAGGAATTACAAAGCTTACCACTTGTTGGATCCGTTGCATGATTGCTGTACGCGAACTTTCCACCATCATAAAGAACCAGACCGGCAGCGGTAGAACCTTCCACATAGGTATATCGTTCGGGAATCTCGCACTTGACATATACCTCTGACAGAAAAGCTTCAATCGCTTCCTCGACGGAATACGTCCGACAGAAAGCTCCGATAAGTCCATCCTTTTCTGTTGGGTCTCCCTGCTTCCTGGCCAGTTTCTTCCGTTGTTCCTTCGTCCGGCTGCTTTCCGGCCAGTAGCTGGTATCGGTCCAATCCGGATATTGTTTCAGCACATCATCCGCTTTTAACCAGGTCAGATCCTCATAAACGAATATATATTCGCCATCCACTGACACAGAAGGAAAATACATCAGCCTGTTCGGTTGGTAAGTAGTATCATCGAAATAATCAATTCCGATATCCGCCGAAACCTTTCGTGCAATTGCCTCGTATTCATCTGGCGTCACCGGTCGGTCTAAAGGTATCAGCAGCCGCAGTCGTGGCTTCTTCGGGCTGTGCGAATGGGTTGAATATACTGCATAAGCATACTCAAGGAATATGGCCAGATCATCTGTAAAGCCCACCGGGGCAAAGTCCGCATCCAGTGTGAGCATCTGCCGGCTCTCCACCGCATCCGCTTTCCGGCGGCCGCCTTTTAAGGTTCCGCCGACAAAACCCCCGACATCCTTGATCTTGTCCCTTTCTTCTTTTGACATGCCGGTATATTCTGCAAAATTTTCATGGGTGCGTGCCGGTTCCTCAAGCTTTTGAAGGAATGCAGACCATTGGATCCTTTTGTTCTTCCACACTTTTTCTTGTCGGCTCCGGCCTGTGGCTATCTGCAGGAGACCGTCGTATTGAATTAACTTTCTATAATCCTGCAGCTTCTCAATTGACATAACATCACCTTTCGATTTAGTTTTGTAATCTTTCCAATGCACCGCGAATACACATCCATATTGCGTCGTCAGCTTCTCCATTTGCCTGCTGGCAATATCCCGTCGCTATCGGATTATCTTCTTCATCGTAGAGTTTACAGTACCAATTTCCGCATTTGCTCTTAATTTCGAAGCTTCCGGAATTTTCTCTTTTTCCAAATACATGTGTTAAATCATCTAATATTACTAAAAGTTTATTATCCATCCGATCACCTCAGTCTTTCTTATAAAAATCGCATTCATATCCGTCACCTCTTAGAGGCAGATCCGGCGCCCATTCAATCGGTTCACCCATGAAATCTATAATCCGGTTTAAGGCTTCGGTATCGTTTTTCGGGACATCAACCACGATTTCATCATGGACATGCATAGCAATTCTGTACCCGGCGCTTTCTACCCGTTGTATGATTTCTGCCAGGCAATCCCTTGCAACCGCCTGAACGATATTTTCCACCAGCTTACCGCCCCAGGTCTCAATCCTTCCCCACTGCCTGGTTTTCTGGTCTACGCCTGCATAGGTAATCGCATCCCTGTCTTTCTTATTCTTCTCTATCCTGGCATCGTAATAGGCCAGTTTCCGGCCTGATGGCAGACCGATAAACAGAATCCGGTTGATATAGGAAAACGTCAATCCATGTTTAAGCTTCACAGTCCGCCGTTCCGCTATGGCAGCCTTGGCTGCACCCTCAGCGTTATACCAAAACTTGCAGATACAGGGACTTGCTTTTCTCCAGTTTGATATAATCATTGGTATTTCATCTTCCGGGATACTTCCGGCCTTATCCATTGCTTTCATGGCTCCAACTCCCCCACCGTATCCAAGAGCCAGCTCTGCAACCTTTCCCTGCTGTCTGAGCCTGCTGCCTTTCGTGATGTTTTCGATTGGTACATGGAACATCTGGGCAGCTGACGCCTCATATATCTTTCCATGTGTTTGAAATACATCTAAACGCCATCCCTCATCAGCCAGCCACGCGATCACCCGTGCCTCAATTGCCGAGAAGTCACTGACGACAAATCTACATCCCGCAGAAGGAACAAACGTTGTACGAATCAGTTGGGAGAAAATAAAGGGTACGCCTTCAAACAGCAGCTCCAGTGTTTCAAAATCCTCCGCCTTGACAAGCTCTCTTGCAAACTCTAAATCCGGTATTTTATTCTGTGGAAGATTATGCACCTGTACAATACGTCCGGCCCACCTTCCAGTACGGTTGGCACCATAAAACTGTAAAACCCCTCTTAATCGTCCGTCCGGACATACTGCCTTTTCCATCGCTACATACTTCTTGACTGAGGTCTTACCCAGTTCCTTCCTGATATCCAGCATTCGAAATCCTGCCTCGGCTTCTTCCGGAAGGGCTAATCCGGTTTCTACCAATTCACCTAACTCATGTTCAAGCTGCGGAATGGTATCTTTAGTAACGCTTTTCACTTCCATTCCGTATTGCTTCTGATACCATGTTTTAAACTGTGGCAGGCTGTTTGGGTTGTTAAGTCCTGTCAATTTACGGGCCTCAGCTATAAGTCGTTCCTGGTAAATGGCATCATACCGGATAATCTTATCAGCAAGATCCATGTCCAGGCATACCCCCCGGTCATTCATTTTCTGGTCAAGATTCCACAACTCCTGCTCTGATGCAGGAACCGGATACCTCTCCAATCTCTCGCGGATAGCATGTTCCGCAACAACGTCCTGCCGGTTGTATTCCATGAACTGCTCCCACTTCTCCGGTGCGTGTTCCGGCAGGTTCCGTGTTCGGCCTTTATTTATCCTGGTTGGTTTGCAGGGCTTGCAAAAATAATCAATCAGCCTCTTACCGGCGCTGTCCTTCTGCTTATCCTGTGGCAGGCCCAGCGCTGCGCCAACTCCGGCCAGATTACCCGGCAGGCCCAGTGTGGCAGCGTGTACCGCTGTGCAGCACCACTGCTCCGGCGGCATTGGTCTGTTCGTCCATACTGCCAGGCAGGTGCGTTCAAAGTTCGCATTATAGGCTGTTTTAGTTACTTCCGGATCATACAGGCTTTCCCAAAAATCCGGAAAATCCAGCACACCATCTACTAACGGATCCATTAGGTCAATCACCTGCACTGGTCCGTCATCCGGTTTGTAGGCTATCAGCAAGATTTCAAAGTCAGGGACGGATGCATAAGCATACACCCCTGATTCTCTGATATCCACACTGCTGTAGGTTTCTATATCCACTGCCATGGTTCGCATAAGTCATCACCCTAACATATCGTCATCGTCATACTCGTCATCGAAATCATCCTCTGCAGAGGCTCTGGTACCGCCAAGTGCATCATCGTCCCCAAGCTTCTGAACGTTGTTAAGCCCCACGGCAATCCCCTTGTTTCCGTTGCTGTTGAATGGGAAAAAGTTAATGGAAGCCCTGCCCCAGCATCCGGAATATACCTCTGTCGGATCCAGGATCTCATTCTTATACATATCAATGATTCCCGGCTTCTGGTTACCGTTTGCGTTCAGGAAGTACATGCCTGCATACTCCTCTGCCTCGTCCGCACGTTCTGCATCGCCGTCTCTTAACGGAAGTTTCAGACTTGCCGGTTTCTTTCCATTCCATTTTTCAGCTATGCCCTGCTGGATGGCTGCCTGCACCGCTGCATTGATGTCCGCAACCGTCTTTTTATCCTTCTTCGGAATCAGCAGACAGATAGAATACTTCTCCTCCTGTCCGGGCTGGAATGCCCGGCTCTTAAAAATGTTTACGTAGCTGAATCTTACTTTTCCGGTGATCACTTTTGTTGCCTGTTCTGTTTTGCTCATATTCTTATTTCTCCTTTTTCCATAAATTAAATAATCTTCGTTGTCATCAAAATAACTCATTCTCATACCGCCTCTGAAAAATCATCCTTTGCGGAATCCGTGGTATTTAGTTCTGGCCGCTTATCTGTTATCGGTACTAGGGTCGGTTTTCCTGCGGGCTTCACAACCAGTTTTGCAAGCAGTTCCTCAAAGGTCTTCTTACCTAACAGCTTTGTCATATCGGTAATGCCTATCAGTTCATCCGGCTTGTAAATATCGGCAGCTGGGTATCCGGCCCCGGTAAGGATCTTTGATATCATATCCTGGTCTATGTACTTCCTGCGACTCAGGCCTTCCACAAGCTTCCATCCGTCCAGCTTCTCACCCTTTAATGCCTGGGCAAACGCATACTCCGTAATATCCTTTACCCAGTGGGCCAGTTCATCGGCTCTCATTAATACCTCGCCGATCTCCTCTCCTGTCAGCAGTTCCGGAGCTGCAAACTCATATTTAGCCAGCTTCAGGTTATATTCTGTCCTGGCCCGACAGGTTTTCCGTGCTTTACAGAAACGACAGTGATCGCCGATACAGAATTCACCCTGCCCTGCATCAGCAAGAGCGGCTTTCGGCTTAACCTCATCCTCCGCCCACTGCAGCAGCTCCTCGGCGGTCAGCTCCTCGGTAGATATATTCTCAAGCCGCGGCTGCACAATGGTCATGCGAACCCGCTGAATGTCATACAGAAGGGAATGCTCTGCATAAGCACCGATACCATACAGCCGCAGCTGTGGGTTATCTTCTGCGGATACACCGACACCCTTCCCATATTTCAGGTCAATGACATTTACCACATCATCTGATACAATCACTACGTCACCAGTGCCAAAACCATCCTGTACATAGTCTGAAAAATCAAGCCGCTGCTCGAACAGGACCAGCGCATCCGGACAGGTTGCTTTCGTTTCGTTGATAATTTCCCATACCATCTTAGTGTAGTCCGAGATATAATCTTCCAGATCCTTGCTATAGAACGGATCCTCTTTCAGCTTGTTATACCTACGGGTGAACGTCTGCTTTGAAAACTCACCGTTGTCATATCTAAGAATCAGTTCCGCCAGACGGTGGGCAAATGTTCCCTCGGCAGCGTATACGCTCTCCTCTTCCTCAAACTGTTCCTCCAGTCTTGCAGAAGGGGGGCACGACATCCACCGCCTGGCACCGCTGGCACTCAGCAGGGCATGTGTTCCGGGCATTACACCTCACCTGCCTTTGCCATAACCTCTGCATACTTCCCGACCGGGATTTTTGATAACTTATCCACTCCAAACGATTGAATGATTGCCTGTACCTCTGCTTTCTTTCCGGCTTTGTTGAGTGCCCCGAGTTCAGCCCGAACCTGTTCCAGGGTGTAAACTTTTTCTTCCAGTGCAGCGTCTGCCGCTGCATCTTCTACGTCCTCCACCGCTTTTGATTCTTCGGTTTCCGGCTGCTCTTTTGTTTCCTTCCCCGTTTCAGTCTTCACATTCACAACGCCGGCCGTTTTCTTGCTGTCTGCCTTTCCTTTTACATCCCCTGCCAGTTCTCCGGCGAAACGTCTCATTTCTTCCAAATTCTCAAATGTAATTACGATCTGCATGTGTGCATCCTCCTATAAATTAATTTTTGGTAATTCATTCTGTAATAATAAAAGCTCTTCTTTACTTAAAGTGATGCCCTTGGTCATCTCCGACCGGTCATCATTCCAGCCTCTTAAATCATACTTGGCCTTGTTCTTTCCCCATTCGACCAGGTTCAGTTCTTTATGAAACTTCCCCTCTGCTGGAAATACCAGCAAAGTCTGCACGATCGTATATGTAAGATCAGCCATCTAATCCTTCCCCCTTTCTGTCTTTCTCCTGGCCCGTTCTGCCCGTTTGCCCTGGATCACTCCATATAGATAAACCATATACGTCAGCCAGGGTACTCCATGTTCGCCATGCCTTTTTATAATCGCCTGGAGCATGGAGTAAGTGATATCATAATCTTCGTACCCTTTCTGTTTTCCCAGGATGAACAGTTCCCGGTTGTTATGTCTGGTCAGAATGCAATCATTCAGCACATGGATTAATTCTGCCATGTGTTTGCCGTGATTCTGGCTTTCTAATATCTCCTGGGCCTCCGCTGGTGATTGCATATACAATTCCACGATGCGCCGGTATGTCTCATAATGCTTGTGTTCCCTGTTCAATATCAGCATATCTTCCACCGGATCATAGAACACGGTCAGGGTTGATAACGGACTACCACCGAACTGTTTTAACATGGCCGCTGCCTGTTCTTCGGACAAATCACATATTCTGCATGAGCCGATTCGGTATTCCTCATTGATTAATTCATGGTTTTTCTTCATACTTCTTGACTTTTCCTCCGTAAATCCCTTATACTAAGGGTGTTAATTCACTTGGTATTTATTGATCCCCCGTCTGTTCCCGCAGCCGGGGTTTCGTGTTTTGTTTGCGTACAGCCATAAGCGTATCCGTATTTAAATGCCTGACGGAACAGGCTTTCCTGGATTTCCGCCAGATAATTGTCAAACGATACAACTATATTTTTGTGGGCAATCCTTACCGCTTCCGGTGCCGGCTCTTCGGCATTTTCCATGAAATCCTCATAGATTTCTTCCAGCTCTTTAACTGTGAAAGTTGTTTTTGCACACATTTTCCTCACCTCCTCTCAATATAGTTTTTATACTTGTCCATTACTGAATCCATGATGCCGTTTTTATACACCTTGCGGATATCTGTTATTACCTCGCCCGACAAGAGTTTCAGCCAGTCCAGTAGGTCCGATCGGCTGTTGGCGTAATTGCAGCACCGGCCGTCGGCATACTCAATTCGATAACGCATAGTGATACCCCCTCTATTACACAATCTGCTTAATAACATCCCTAATCATGGACGTACCGGAGTCCATGGCCACGTTAGCCAGCTTGGCCCCGCCTTTTGTAAAAACCGCCGCCACCATCTCTGTTTCCGGGTCATATGTAAGACTGACCAGGTCACCCAGGTTTCTGGTCGCCTGCAATGCCGGCAGCAACAGGTCCAGAATTTCCTGTTTGTTTTCCATCCTTCTCACGCTCCTCTCATAAATCTTAATTCAGTCCTCCCAGTCCCAAAATTCATGCTCCTCATTGGACTCCACATTGTCGGCACTGTTGATTCCGTCAGTTTCGACATTTTCGCTTCCAAAGATATTTATCAACTGCATAGCCAAATCTTCGGCAGAACAACCTTCCCCAATCTGCTCCAGCGTATTCTCTACGTCCTCCTGGGTGGCATTCTTAATTTCGAATCCACAAATAGCATATAGACTTTCCTTGACTGTAAATTTAACACTCATAGTACATTCTCCCCTCAGATTAATCTTGCTGTCACGATCGTCCACACCAGATACACCATGGCCAGGCTCGCCAGCACTGCTATCACTCTCCACAGCTTATGTGCTATCGTTGTCCAGGGACCGGGCTGTTCTGGCGCTGGTGTTGATATTGGCTCTGGCTGGATGCGCCAGACTCTGGTCTGCTGGGGAATGAATTTTAATGGTTCGTAGCCCATAGGCTTGTCACTCCTTTCCATTCCTCATTTGCCATAAACGACATATCCTTTTTCATTTTTGCCATAACACTTTACGCCAAGGGAATTAATATAAGCACGGCATTCCGCCTGTGATATCGGCTTTGTTCCGTCACTTGTGATTTCAAAACAATCATATATGCCCTCTGTAAATCTCTCTGGTTCCCTAAACATTACCTTTTTCATGGGTAGCTCCTTTCCGTGCTTGTCCACCGGTGCCGTCGTCAGGCGGTTTCCTCGGCTCCCTACATCAATATAAATTCCTTGATTTCCTTGCTTGTCAGTGGCCGCCCCAGAACAATACTGGCAGCCTGCACTGGCGAAAGTTTTAATGTCTGGGCTGCACCCCATAATTCGGCCAGCGTAAACGTTTCTGGCCGGTTTCTTTTATTCCGGAGTGTCTTT
>Ga0153937_1000985_pt1 | contig 10653 bp, 8 predicted proteins | sample TSNY021MetaG_FD_104680 | JGI IMG/M metagenome (GOLD analysis project Ga0153937, IMG submission 104680) | Attine ant fungus gardens microbial communities from New York, USA - TSNY021 MetaG | ecosystem: Host-associated > Fungi > Mycelium > Unclassified | place: USA: New York, Robert Murphy County... | reverse complement strand
CTTCATGAACGACTGCCGCTTTCATTTTCATAATCAGATTCTCCTTATACTATGACTAGAGTATATAACCAGGGTCATTATAATTTATGGCTTCCTCTTTGTCAATACCACAAATTAAAAAAACATAAAACGCTTCCTTTCAAGGTTCTTCATTTATTTTTTTGCGCTATTGACAATGCGAAATGCGCAAGCTATAATGACCACAGTCATATACCATAGTCATATATGCAAATTAGCAATGGGAAAAAGAAAATCTAACCTAATTGTCTATTGGCTATCTAAATAAAACTGAGATAGGAGGGTGAAAGTTAGAAATAGTTACAAATTAAGAGGGAGCAAAAAAGAACGTAAGCAAACAGTCCGCCGGACAGCGGCCTTAAAAGACGGGCCACTTTCTCAAGTGCATTCTACCAAAATTCGGCTTGCTGCGCCGAGGCTATTAGTTTCATACTCTTTTGTACCTTGCAGCGCAGCGGAAAGGTAAGGTCATATATATGGCAAAACAAAAACTTCACTATGCATGGTGGATTTTGGTTGGTTGTGGGGCCTTGTATCTTAGTGTTATGGGAATCGTTCTGTCTTGTATGGGCATTTTTTTAGCACCAGTATGCGAGGATTTGGGATTTCAAAGAGGGACCTTTTCTTTTTATATCACCATTATGAATTTGGTTATGGTCGTAATCCTTCCATTTGCAGGAAAATCTCTCCCAAAAGGTAATTCAAAAATGAAGCTGGCGGCTTCACTGGCGGTATATACTTTAACATTTGCTGCAATGTCACAATTCACGCAGCTATATCACTGGTACATAGGAGCGGTGCTTTTGGGTATTTCCGGCGCATATTGCATGTTTCTTCCCATTCCGATGCTAATTAATAATTGGTTTAAAAAGAGAGTTGGTACCGCCATGGGAATATCAATGGCGATGTCAGGAATGGGAGGTATGATTTTCAACCCGCTTGGCTCATGGATAATTCAAAACCATGGTTGGCGTGCGGGATACATGATTCTTGGCGTGATTGCCGCTGTCATCGCCTTAGTTTTCACGATCTTCATAATTAGATTTAAACCCGAAGAGAAAGGTTTGCAGCCGTATGGCGCAGATGATAATTCGGCAGCGCCGCAGCCGGGAGCAACTATAAAATTGTCGGGAGTTACCGCCCGTCAAGCATATAGGAGCCCTGCTTTTTACACCGTGGCGCTGTATGCCGCAGCATTGCTAATGAGCGCGGCGGTGCAATCTCATATGCCTGGGTATGTCACATCTATTGGCTTGAGCACAATGATAAGCGGTATGACGATGTCAGTAATCTCATTTGGAATGTTGCTTGGCAAGTTGTCATTAGGCGTTCTTAACGACAAACTAGGTGTTTTTAAAACAATAATAATGTCATCAATTATTGGCGTTTGTGGCATATGTCTGATTCTGATTGGAAAAACAACAGTCCCGCTTCTTTATAGTGGTACATTCCTATTGGGATTTGGAATAATGGCTATGGCAACCGTTCAGCCGCCAATGGTTACACGTCATTTCTTTGGCCAAAAAGAATTTAATTCGATTCATGCCAGTATTACCGCAGGTTCTTCGCTTTTTAATGCCTTTTCAGCTACTATCTATGGAATTGTCTACGATAGGACAGGATTATACTCAAATTCTATACTGATCTCTCTTGCGTTAGCGGTAGTATCCCTTGTTTTACTTTTACTGACAAATGCCATCAGTAAAAATCTTTCCAAAGACAATACCGCAGAAGCGCAGACTGTTGTAAGCACACTCAAATAAAATGAAGTCAGCAAACTTATTGGTGATAATAAGGAGGTAGAAAATTCTATGAAGAACAAGATTTACTTTCTCGACAATGGTTACTTTGAGTGTAATAAAAACAACTTGGTAGTAGACCCTACCATGGATGCTACACAACCTGTCCCTGTAGATTTGATAAAAATACCTATCTATAGTGTCCTTATTGACAACCCGGAAAAAGGTTGGATACTGTTTGACACAGGCGGTCATCCCGACGCGATGAAAGGCCGCTGGTCACCTACTCTGCAAAAAAGCACTGAATACACTTATACGGATGAGCAGCTGCTTATCAACCAGCTTGATAAAGTCGGATTGAAACCTGAGGATGTAGGTACAGTGGTTTTATCACATATGCATAGTGACCATGCCGGAGGATTGTTCCTCTTTAAAGACACCGCTGAAGTCTTCGTTAACAGGGACGAATTTAAGAGTGCACTGCTGCGTGTTTTTTCTTCACAAGATTCAAATGCACACGGCGGCTTTTGCAAGGCTGATGTGACTGAATCGGTACAAAATTACCATTTCCTTGACAATGAGGATTATAAGATCGCCCCGGGCGTTGAATTGCTCTACACACCGGGTCATACTGATGGTATGATGTCACTGATGGTGCATCTGGAAGACGATATATATATTTTCCCCGTGGATTCACTGAACATGGCAGATAATTATGGTCCGCCGCCAAGGACTTCCCGTGTTAACGCTGATAATGCTAAATGTTCGGCTTCGATAGAAAAAATATTGGAGCTTGAACAGAGATTTAAGGCGAAAATCATCTATCCCCACGATATTGAACAATTTGCAGCGCTGAAGCATGCACCCGAATATTATGATTGATCCTGCCAGATACGATTCTCAGAACAAAATGCTGTAATCAATGCAATTTCCTATGACATAAAACAAGGGCTTATTATCAAACCATCACTTCTAGTGATGGTTTGATAATAAGCCCTATAAGGGAGCGCATACATCTGGCGCCTTAAAATCAATCCTTCAGTCCAAATATGAAACGTGGTATCAGCGCTTTCCCCGTCTCTATGATGTCAAAGCGCTCCGGATTTGTATTCCATAACAATATAATACCTACAACAAACGTATCTACATGAAGCATGAGCTGTTCGCAGGATAGTCTCGCGGTAAATACCCCAGATTCCTGGCCGTCTATAACTATCTGCCTGAGAACAGGTATAGACACCCGTCTTGCCATCTCTTCTCCCAATGCAGTTTGACTGGCGGTCAAAAACTGGAAAGAAAGCATCCCCAGCTCAGCGCCGACATTATATGCAAAGTGCATGTAAGTAGTCAGATAGTTCTCAAGCCTCTCTATAGGATTGGCGTTGGGACATTCTTTCCTATATTGTTCAAGTTTTGGAAGGACAAAATGGTTTAATTCATTCTGATAATTTTCTCGTATTATATCTTCTTTAGATTTGTAATGAACATAGAAGGTCCCTTTGGATACACCAGCCTTCATACAGATTTCATCTACGGTTACACTGTAATAACCTTGGCGCTTTATCTCTTCGAGCGCAACCTTGAATAAACTTTCCTTCGTTTGTTCACCCTGTAGCTGCTGTTTTGTTTTACGAGTGGTATAATATCTTTTCATAGCACACCTTTCAACCGGCATCTTTATTAACCTGTTAAAAACCGAATTCTGGCATTCGATCTGTTACTTTTGAGCGGCAATTATAAATTCAGGAGAGGGCATAGACCCAAGCTTCTCCATTTCACAGAACAGCCGGCGTGATTCCTATTATACAGCACTGAGCGAGGTATTGACAAGACTTAAACCACAATCGATGAATTTTAGATGTTTTTCACATTTGTACATTCATCCGATAGAAGTAAAAGTATAAAAAACCAAACATTATAGAAGGAAGCAGGTGTCGCGATGGGACGGCTCATTTGTACGAAATGCAATGAGGAACTGGTGCTTTTGCCTGCAAGCGTGGACTACCTCGGCTACCACATTGCGGAGAAGCTCCCGCGTTGCCCCACTTGCGGGCAGATATACATATCCGAGGAACTGGCTCGTGGGAAAATTAGCGAGGTGGAACTGGAGCTCGAACAGAAGTGAAGGCGGACCGTACTTGTGGAGGAAATAAATGAACGAAGATCGCATGGAGGAAGACCGGCTGCTCATGGAGTCAATGCTCGCAGAAGGGCTCTGCTGTACCCAGGTCATCGTCAAGATGGTGCTGGAGCGGATGGGCGAGGAAAACGAACAGCTGGTGAAAGCAGCCTCCGCTTTGTGCGGTGGGATCAAAACCGGCCATAATTGTGGGGCGCTTACCGGAGCCGCATTGGGGCTTGCGCTGCTGGACGAGCGGATCTCGAAGGGCATGGTGGCGGAGCTTGTCCGTGGCTTTGAAAACGCCTTCGGCAGCATTGAATGCGCAGAGATTGCAGGGAAGTCCGGCACGAGGCGCGCGGAAGTCTGCCCCAGGCTGATTCAAGATACATACTTTATCGCAATGGAGATTGCGGAGCACTATGGGATTACGATATGACGCAGTGGCCCGAAGGGCTACAAGCGGCAAGCACCCGCTGGAATCCGTCATATGGTACATACAAGAAAGTGAGGAAAAAAATGTCATTATCGAAGGCAATTTACACGATTAACGGCGTGGAGCGCATGGTCCATGTGGACATGGATAAGGAGATGCTCTCGGATATGCTGCGGCGCTACGGTCTGACCGGCGTGAAGATTGGCTGCGGCGCGGGGCAGTGTGGAGCTTGCACGGTGCTACTTGACGGGGAGCCTGTGCGCGCCTGCGTCAAACGTATGAGAACGGTGCCTGAGTTTTCGGCGATCGAGACAATAGAGGGGCTCGGCACTGCGTCCAATTTGCACCCGATCCAGGAGGCGATGATCTTCACTGGCGCCGTGCAGTGCGGTTTTTGCAGCCCGGGCTTCATCATGTCAGCGAAGGCGCTTTTGGACCGCAACCTCAGCCCCACTCGCAAGGAAGTCCGCGACTGGTTTACGAAGTGCCGCAACATCTGCCGCTGCACGGGCTACCGCCCCATCGTCGACGCCGTCATGCTGGCAGCCGAGGTGATGCGCGGCGATAAGCCGATCGAGACCATTCGCTACAAAGATAAAAACAACCAGGTTTACGGCACTGCCTATCCGCGCCCGGCGGCGCTGGGCCGCGTGCTCGGCATCACGGATTACGGCGACGATATGGGGCTCAAGATGCCTGCGGGGACCGTGCATTTGGCGGTGGTTCTGGCACAGCAATTTAATACATACAACGGCAAGCTCAACCATCTTGATTTTACTGAGGCCGAGAAGGTGCCCGGCGTCATCCAGTTCATCACCGCAGCCGACATAAAGGGCACAAACAACATCGCAGGACCCATCAATCATAAACGCAATTTCGCAAGCAAGGTGGTGCGCAACATCCTCGTGGAGGAGCGAATCCGCCGCGGCGGCGACGTTTTATGTCTTGTGGCGGCCGATACGCGCGCGCACGCCAGAGAGGCGGCTAAGCTTGTCAAGGCTGACATTGAGAAGTATCCCGCCGCGATGACAATGCTGGAGGCTGTATTGCCGGACGCACCGATGGTCCAGGAGGATTCCCCGAACGACTTTATCCACGCGCCGCTCTACAAGGGCGAGGACACGGACGCAATCTTTGAGACGGCGCCACATGTGGTGGAGGGCAGCTTTTACTCCACCCGCGAGCCTCATCTTACCATTGAGCCACATTCGCTCCAGGCATTCATCGACGGCGAGGGCGTGCTGACAATTTGCTGGAAGGCGCAGTTCCTGCACCAGGCGCTTTATCTGTTGCCTGGCGCGATCGGCATTGAACCAGGCAAGCTGCGCGCCATCGACAACCCTGCCGGCGGCGCTTTCGGTCTTACAATGAGCGCCGACGCCCCCGGCCTGATCGCGGTCGCAGCGCTCGCAGTGGGACGCCCGGTCACATTGACCATGTCCTATCCGGAGCATCAGCTCTTCACAGGCAAACGCTCGCCGGCCTATACGAACGCGCGCCTTGCCTGCGACGAGAACGGCAAGCTTCTGGCACTGGAGATCGACTCCGCCGCCGAGCACGGCGCCTACCCCGACACCGCCGGCGGCCTCGAAAACAAGATGATTCGCTTTGCCTGCTACGGGCTGAGCGTACCCAATGTAAAGGGGCTCATGCGCGCCGTGTTCAGCAACAACTCCTACGGCGTCGCCTACCGCGCCTTCGGTTCCTTGCAGGTCTACACCGCCAGCGAGCCGCTCGTCGATATGCTCGCTCAGAAGGTGGGAATCGACCCGTTCGAATTCCGGCAAATGAACGTCGTTCAGCCGGGAGGACTCACCATCAACAGCCGCGAGTATCACCTCTATCCTCTTGCGACAATGTTCGAGAAAATCAAGCCCTATTGGGAAGAAAGCAAAATTTGGCGGGATGAACCGTCTGATAACGGCAAGCTGCGAGGCATCGGCGTTGCGCTCGGCGGTTACCACGTCAGCAACCAGGTGGATAAGTGCGAGGTGGAGCTGGAGTTGAATCCCGATGGCAGTGTCACGGACTACAACTGCTGGCAGGAGATTGGACAGTGTTCTGACATTGGCTCCATTGGGCTGCTGCACGAAGCGCTCAAGCCACTAGGCATCAGCTATGACCAGATCAAGCTCGTGCAAAACGACACCGGCCTATGTCCGCTGCACGGCGTGTCTGGCGGCAGCCGCAGCCACTTTGTATCCGGCAACGCCCACATTGTGGCGGCCAATATGATGATGGACGCCATGCGCAAGCCCGACGGCACCTACCGTACCTACGATGAGATGGTCGCCGAGGGGATTCCGACACGCTTTCACAGTGTGTGGTCCTCTCGCATTCACGAGGGAATCGACCCTGACACCGGCGAGGGCGACCCGATGTTGGATCAAAACTTCCTCATTCATATTGCCCGGGTGGAAGTGGACCCAAAGACTGGTGCAACCGAAGTTTTGGCAGTGCGCAGCATTGCGGACGTAGGTGTGCTCGGTAATTTGAACTCTGTCCTTGGTCAGGCCGAGGGCGGCCTAGAGCATGGCATTGGCATGGCGCTGTACGAGAATTACTCCGACGACGTAAAAAAGAACCAGAACATGCTCGGCTGCGGCAGCTTGCAATGCAATCAGATGCCCGATGATATCCCATTTGAATTTCAGGAAACTCCGCGTGCGGAGGGACCATTTGGATCCGGCGGCTGCTCCGAGTGTTTCCAGAGCTGCGCGCACATCTGCGTACTCAACGCGATCGCAGACGCGACCGGTGTGCGCATCTACGAGATGCCGGCTACCCCGGAAAAGGTGCTGGCAGGGATGAAAGCAAAGGCCGAGGGCAAGGAGCAAAAGCCCGAGAAATACTACATGGGCATTAGCTTTGAGGAGGCCCTCGCAAAAGCCAAGGCATCCCCTCTCTCCGGAACCCCAGACATCGTTGGCGTCGTCGACGACGGCCACTGATTCTATTACTCCACCAAAGGAAGTGTCGTATGGTTTTTGGCGACGACAATAAGCGCTATACGGCTGCGTGCGTGCAGGGCGGACATCCACCCTGCGCTTGCGTCTGCCCATTTAACTTTGACGTCAAGTCTTTTCTTCTAAAGATCAAAGCGGGCAAATTTGATGCCGCTTACCGCGATTATGCAAACAAAGTGATTTTCCCAGCCATCGTCAGCGAGATTTGCGATGCACGATGCGGCGGCAGCTGCCCCGAACAGATCGCCCTAAAGGCGCTGGAGCGGGCTACAGTGCGCCACACCGCGGACCGTAGCCCGCTCCGCTTTAATCTGCCGCCGCGCAAAGGCGGCATTGCCATCGTCGGCGGAGGGCTGTCCGGGCTCGCCTGCGCACATAAGCTCGCCGTCAAGAAGTACCCAGTCACACTATTTGAGCGCACCGGTCAAATTGGCGGAAGCTTAAAGACGGCAATGGCTGAAGAGAAATATCTTGCAGAGTTTGCGCTGCAATTTGAAGGGATAATACACACAAGAGTGATGGACAGAGAGATATGGTCTCTCGACGAGCTTGCTGCGTTTACGGCGGTGTACATTGCCACAGGGGAAAACGGCAATCACTTCGGCCTCAAGGACGGCTGGAATCCGCAGAGCCTTTCCACAGTGCGCGAGGGTGTATTCCTGGGGGGAAGATTGACTGGCGGCAACCACATGGACGCACTGGCGCAGGGCATCATGGCGGCGATCTCCATTGAGCGTTACATGAGGATCCAGGATATGCAGGGGCAGCCGGAGTCTTTCTACATACACGACTGCGCGCTGCCGCCCTTCGAGCGAAAGGAGAACGCAAGACCGGTTGAGCCGGCAGACGGGCTTGTGTACTTAAAAGAAGAAGCAGCGCAGGAAGCGGAGCGTTGTGCTTTATGCGACTGCACGCGCTGCTTCGATACCTGTCCGTTTATGCAGGAGCTCAGCTATTTGCCCAGGCGCGTGGAGGCTGAGGCGATGGGCGCGCGCCACACTGATGGGCTGATGGGGCGCATCGGGACGCGAATGATCGCCTCCTGCACGCTTTGCGGCCACTGTGAGGCGGTCTGTGACTTCGATGTGAGCCTTGAGCAGCTCCTGCGCTTCGGCAAGATCGTATTGCATGAGCAGGGCGCATTTGCGCCGCCTTACCACGACTTCTATCTGCGCGACATGGATTTTATGATGGGAGATGCCTATTTGGCCGAGGCGCCGCCAAAGAAAAAAAACGCGGGGTATCTGCTGTTTCCCGGCTGCCAAATTGCAGCATCGAGTCCGCAGTATGTTGAACAGGCTTACGCATATATGCTGGAGCGGCACCCCGACACCGCGCTGATGCTGGCCTGCTGCGGCGTGCCGGCGCTGTACGCAGGGCAGGCGGAGCGTATGAGTAAGGTCCATGATACAATCCGGACGGAGTGGGAGCGCATGGGCAAACCGACACTGGTGGCCGCGTGCGCGACCTGTATGAAAACCTTCGCGGAGTTTTTGCCGGAGATTCCGATGATGTCGCTGTTTGAGTACATCAGCGTGAATGGTTTACCCTCGGGGCACACGGCGCTTGAAGGGAGATGGGCGGTGTTTGACCCGTGCAGCAGCCGGAAGTTCCCCGGCATGCAGGAGGCGGTGCGCATCCTCGCAGAAAAGCTGGGCGCAGAGCTGGAGGAGTTACCGGAGAGCGGGCCGCGCGCCTCATGCTGCGGCATGGGCGGACACATTTACGCTGCAAACCCAGAGCTCTCCCGCAAATTCCTGCAAAGGGCGGCCAACCAGTCGCCGCTGCCCTATCTCGCTTACTGCGCGAACTGCCGCAATTTGTTTAATGGCGCCGGGAAATCCGCAGTGCATATCCTTGACGCTGTGTTTGGCGTAAAGCCCATGTTCAGGCGGCCGCACATCTCAGAGGGACGGCGGAACCGTCTGGCGGTCAAAATTCTGCTGCGGAACAAGTATTGGGAGGAAATGGAGAGACATGAGATGCCGGATCAAAGACGCGAGTACACACTGAACATCAGTGAGGAACTGTACAAAAAGATGGATGCCCAGCTTATTTCGGAGGAGGATGTATACGCAGTTGTGGAAAATGCCATGAAGGGGCAATCGGCGGTATACAACGAGGAGACGGATTCTTATTTCGCACATCTCCTTGTCGGAATCATTACCTATTGGGTGGAGTTCCGGACATCCGAGGAGGGCTTTCGTGTCGTGGAACTTCTAAACGCCTACTGCCACAGGGTTATTATCTCTTAAGCAGGACAGCCATGGAAAGAACTGAGAGAGAAGCGGGAAGCGGGAGGCGAGGGAAATGGAGTTCGGCAACCCTTACGAAACTGAATACTGGAAGGTCTACAGCGGAATTATGCGCCCAGGGGGGCTGGAGCTCACACAACGTCTTCTGGAGCTGTCACGTCTGCAAGGCGGCGCGCATGTGCTGGATTTAGGGTGCGGGTGCGGCGCGGCGACGGAATTCTTGGTGAGGCAAGGTTTCAAGGCGGTGGGGATGGACCAGTCCCCGGTATTGCTCGAAAACGCGCGGGAGCGCTACCCACATTTGACTTTCGTCCAAGGGGATGCCTTAGCTATGCCCTTTGCCAATGGGACACTCGACGCTGTGCTGCTGGAATGTGTATTATCGGTCGTCCCAGCCGGAGAGGCTCTGGCCGAGTGTGCGCGCGTTACATGCGCACTGGGGCGTTTGCTTATCTCGGACGTATATGATCCGGATGGCGTTGGAACGCCAATGTCCCGCGATTGGTGGGAGGCACAGCTAGAAGTCAATGGGCTTCATTGCACGTATTTTGAGGATCGCACACGCGACTTGCGAAACTTTGTTGCCCAGCGGTTGTGGGATACAGGGAGCCTTAAGGGTCTCTGCGGCTGTATGAGTTGTGAAATCCCCGCGAAGCCCGGGTACTTCGCGCTGATCGCTGAGAAGGGGGGAATGTAAGATGACCATTGAGAGCGTTTGCCCGGTCTGCCTAAAGCGGCTTTCCGCGGTGAAGGAGCGGGATGGTGACCGCGTATTTCTGTGCAAAACCTGCCCGGAGCACGGCGAATTTCGCACACTGATCTGGAACGGCCCACCCAACTACGATAGTTGGCGCAGGAATCGCCAGGAGGTGCTGCCGGCCCACACGCATACGCGGAAAGACCGAGGCTGCCCTTATGATTGCGGAATCTGCCCGGAACACCGGCAAAATACCTGCTGTGTATTGCTTGAAGTAACACAGCGGTGCAGCCTGGGTTGCCCAGTATGCTTCGCTTCATCAGGCATAACGAATGCACCAGATCCATCCCAGGAAGAAATTGCGGGATGGTATGACCTCCTCATGGAAAGCGGCGGACCGTTTAATATCCAGCTATCGGGCGG
>Ga0153937_1000983_pt1 | contig 10665 bp, 5 predicted proteins | sample TSNY021MetaG_FD_104680 | JGI IMG/M metagenome (GOLD analysis project Ga0153937, IMG submission 104680) | Attine ant fungus gardens microbial communities from New York, USA - TSNY021 MetaG | ecosystem: Host-associated > Fungi > Mycelium > Unclassified | place: USA: New York, Robert Murphy County... | reverse complement strand
TCGGGAAAGGCATATTTATTTAACCATGTCAACAGCTCTTCGTCCAGTCCAATACCCAAATTTTCATACTGGGGAGCATGAAGGTGCAGATCTACAAAGCCCGGTATAAGAAAACCTGATTCATAAGCTTTTAAAGGGATGCTTTCGTATTTACCGGGCAACCGGTCAAATACTCCCAGTACCTTCCCGTTCTCTACAACCAGGTACGCCTGTTCCATACTGGTAAACTCTTTATTATTCTCAGTGAAAATCAGATCGGACTTATATACCTGCGCGTCCATACTTCCCTCCTATCTATACCAATTTACGATTCAATCAGCTCTTCCGTATCATAATTCTCTTCATAATTCAGCTCAAAATTATAATCCACTTCAACATCGTCATCTGCCTGATCATCAAGAAGCTCAATGTCTATATTCCGATAACTTTGCATTCCTGTTCCGGCTGGTATCAGCTTACCGATAATGACGTTTTCCTTCAAACCGATAAGCGGATCAACCTTGCCCTTTATGGCCGCTTCAGTCAGAACCCTTGTCGTTTCCTGGAAGGCGGCGGCAGAAAGGAAGGAATCTGTGGCAAGAGAAGCCTTTGTTATACCCAAAAGCACTCTGGAGCCTTTAGCGGGCTCAAGATCGGAGGCTTCCACCTCATTGTTGATTTGCTCAAACTCAAGCCAGTCTATCAGAGAGCCGGGAAGCAAATCCGTATCCCCGTTTTCTTCTATTTTAACACGTTTAAGCATGCGGCGCACGATAACCTCAATGTGCTTATCATTTATATCAACGCCTTGCAGGCGATAGACTCGCTGAACCTCCTGGAGCATGTAGTCCTGCACTCCGCGTATACCCTTGATCTTCAGTATATCGTGAGGATATATGCTACCCTCGGTAAGCTCGTCACCGGCTTCCACGTTGTCTCCGTTGTACACCTTTATACGGGAGCCGTAGGGAATAAGATAATCCTTCGATTCCCCTGTTTCATCACTGGTGACGGTTACTTCCCGTTTCTTTTTGGTATCGGTTACCGTTACCTTGCCTCCGAACTCGGTGATTATGGCGAGACCTTTTGGCTTGCGGGCCTCAAAAATTTCTTCAACACGAGGCAAGCCTTGGGTAATATCCTCGTTACTGGCGATACCTCCGGTATGGAAGGTTCTCATCGTCAGCTGGGTTCCGGGTTCTCCGATAGATTGCGCCGCGATAATGCCGACGGCTTCCCCTATGCGAACTACCCGGCCAGAGGCCATATTGGCGCCATAGCATTTGGAGCAAAGACCTATCCTTGAGCGGCAGGTCAAATTTGTGCGAATAAATACCTTATCTATACCGCTTGCCTCAATAATTTCCGCTTGCTCCGGATTTATCATTGTGTCTGCCTTGGCAAGAATTTCTCCTGTTTCCGGATGCACAACATCCAATATAGACCAGCGGCCCCGTATCCTGTCCTGCAAAGGCTCTATTACCTCGTCGCCATCCTTGAAGGCGTATACCCACATACCGGGCTTATCTTCAGAATCGCCAACGCAGTCCCATTCACGGATGATTATATCCTGAGAAACGTCTACCAGACGCCGGGTCAGATAGCCTGAGTCCGCCGTACGCAGAGCGGTATCAGCCAATCCCTTTCTCGCGCCGTGAGCGGAAATAAAGTATTCCAAAACCGTCAAGCCTTCACGGAAGTTGGACTTAATTGGAAGCTCTATAATGCCCCCTGTAGGGCTTGCCATAAGACCACGCATACCCGCAAGCTGCTTTATCTGGTTATTGGAACCGCGGGCGCCGGAGTTTGCCATCATATAGATGTTATTTTCCTTACCCAAGCCCTTGAGCAAATCGGTGGTAATTTTGTCGTTGGCTTCATTCCAGGCCGCGATAACTCTCTCGTGGCGTTCATCATTGGTCATATGCCCTCTGCGGAACATCATTTCTATTTTTTCAACAGTTGCTTCGGCTTCTCTCAAATACCCTTCCTTTGAGTCGGGTATTTCCATGTCGGAAACGGAGACCGTCAGCGCGCCCTTAGTTGAATACTTGAAGCCCAGGCTTTTAATGCTGTCCAGCACCTCCGCGGTCCTTGTGACTCCATAACGGTTGATACAACGGTTTATTATCTTGCCCAGAGCTTTTTTATCCGTCAGGAAATCTATTTCATAAAGGAATTTGTTCTCATAAACACTTCTATCTATAAATCCTATGTCCTGTGGAATTACTTCATTGAAAATAATTCGTCCCACTGTGGCTTCAATAATTCTGGAATCTCTTTTTCCGTTTATTACCAAGGTTCTGCGGACGCGAATGCCTTCATGAAGAGACAGTACGTGGTTTTCGTAGGCCATTATGGCTTCGTTTTCATCCTTATATACCCTAACTCTGTCAGATTGATCCTTATCCTTCTTTATCGTAAGATAGTAAATACCCAAAACCATATCCTGCGAAGGCACTGTTACAGGCGAACCGTCGGAGGGCTTCAAAAGATTATTTGGAGCCAGCAGAAGGAAGCGGCACTCAGCTTGCGCCTCAACCGAAAGAGGCACGTGAACCGCCATCTGGTCCCCGTCAAAGTCAGCGTTATATGCGGTACAAACCAGTGGATGCAGCTTAAGCGCCCGGCCTTCAACCAATACCGGCTCAAAGGCTTGGATTCCCAGTCTGTGCAGAGTTGGCGCGCGGTTAAGCATAACCGTGTGCTCTTTTATTACATCCTCCAGAACATCCCATACCTCTGGCTGTAACCGCTCCACCATTCTCTTGGCGGATTTTATGTTGTGAGCAAGATTTTCACTTACCAGCTTTTTCATTACGAAGGGCTTAAATAGTTCTATAGCCATTTCCTTGGGTAAGCCGCACTGATAAATTTTAAGCTCAGGGCCAACCACAATAACGGATCGCCCGGAGTAGTCTACTCTTTTTCCCAGAAGATTTTGACGGAAGCGTCCCTGTTTTCCCTTTAATAAATCCGAAAGGGATTTAAGAGGCCTGTTGCCCGGCCCTGATACCGGCCGTCCCCGTCTGCCGTTATCTATTAAGGCGTCAACGGCTTCCTGAAGCATTCTTTTCTCATTACGAACAATAATATCGGGCGCGCCCAGATCCAACAGCCTTTTCAAACGGTTGTTCCTGTTGATGACCCGGCGGTAAAGATCATTTAAGTCGGAAGTGGCGAACCGCCCGCCGTCTAACTGTACCATAGGCCGCAAATCCGGCGGTATGACAGGTATGCACTCCAATATCATCCACTCCGGCTTATTGCCGGATATACGGAAGGATTCTATCACTTCCAGCTTTTTAATATAACGGAGGCGCTTTTGGCCGGAGCTGTCCTTTAAGGCGGATTTTAACTCTACAGACTCTTTATCAAGGTCTATGGCCTGCAAAAGCTCCTTTACAGCTTCCGCTCCCATTCCAACCTTAAATATCTGACCGCACTCATCCAGCTTTTCACGGTATTCCTTTTCCGTAAGCAGCTGCTTATACTGTAATCCGGTACCCTCTCCCGGATCCAGCACAATATATGACGCAAAATACAAGACCTTTTCCAAGGCGCGGGGAGACATAGCCAATATGAGCCCCATACGGCTTGGTATTCCTCTGAAATACCATATGTGAGAAACCGGAGCGGCTAATTCTATATGACCCATTCTTTCACGGCGAACCTTTGACTTTGTTACCTCAACACCGCAGCGGTCGCAAATTACACCCTTATAACGGATTCGTTTATACTTACCGCAATGGCATTCCCAATCTTTGTTAGGACCGAATATCCTTTCGCAAAACAAACCGTCACGTTCCGGCTTCAAGGTTCTATAATTAATAGTCTCGGGTTTTTTTACCTCTCCCCTGGACCATTCCCTGATTTTTTCAGGAGATGCCAAGCCAATCCTGATTGAATCAAAGACTATGGCTTGTTCTGTAGTCTGGTTCGACATTATATTATCTTCCTCCTTCTCTTGCCTCAGAAGCGGCTGCACCGGCAACCAGCTTCCTCCTTCTCTTGCCTCGCTTACGCATCCTTATCTTTATAAAGCTCTAATACAACTCTGTTCTCGCTTAAATCTTCATCAAAATAGTCTCTATCCAGTATATTACGGTCTTTTATAGGGAAGTCTTCATCTTCCGCGGGCATATCTTCATCGTCCACAATTAATTCGATATCCCCATCGTCCTCGACGTCATCACCATCTCCAAATATAGTTTCATCATCTATATAAGAAATGACTTCCCGCGGGCGGTGAATCGGATTGTCCTCGTCTTCCTTGCCTTCTATATTAACGTTCAAATCGTCTACTTCTTCCACGTTTTCCCTTATTTCCAGCTCGGATTCGTCTTCCAGCAGCACTCTTACATCAAGGCTCAGAGCTTGCAGCTCCTTCAACAACACCTTGAAGGATTCAGGAACGCCCGGTTCAGGAATATTCTCGCCTTTTACTATGGCCTCATAGGTTTTTACACGCCCCACAATATCGTCGGATTTAACAGTTAAAATCTCTTGCAGAGTATAAGCGGCTCCATACGCTTCCAGAGCCCAAACCTCCATTTCACCGAAACGCTGTCCGCCAAACTGGGCCTTACCTCCAAGAGGCTGTTGGGTAACAAGTGAATACGGGCCAGTAGAGCGGGCATGTATCTTATCGTCTACCAGATGATGCAGCTTAAGGTAGTGCATGTAGCCGACAGTTACAGAGTTGTCAAAGTATTCTCCTGTTCGGCCGTCTTTGAGCCTTATCTTTCCGTCACGGCTTATAGGTACGCCGCTCCATTCGTTCTTGTTGTCCTTGTTTGCCTCCAGCTGCTCAAAAATATATTCTTCGACAATATCCTTCCACTTAGCTGAAAATTCATCCCAAGGCATGTTGGCAAAATCATTGGCCAATTCCAGCGTATCCATAATGTCGATCTCGTTTGCTCCGTCAAAAACTGGGGTCGCGACCTTCCAGTTTAAAACCTTGGAGGCCAGACCAAGATGCACTTCAAGCACCTGCCCGATATTCATACGAGAAGGCACGCCTAAGGGGTTAAGAACTATATCCAGAGGACGACCGTTAGGCAGGAAGGGCATATCCTCAACCGGAAGCACCCTTGAAATAACGCCCTTATTTCCATGACGTCCGGCCATTTTATCTCCTACGGATATTTTTCTCTTTTGGGCAATATACACCCTTACTACTTGGTTTACACCAGGAAGCAGCTCGTCGCCGGCTTCCCTGGTAAACACCTTTACGTCTACCACTATACCGCTGCCTCCGTGAGGCACTCTCAAAGAAGTATCCCTCACCTCACGGGCTTTCTCGCCAAATATGGCCCGAAGCAGTCTTTCCTCCGCGGTAAGCTCAGTTTCGCCCTTAGGCGTTACCTTTCCTACCAATATATCGTTAGGAGATACCTCCGCTCCGATGCGAATGATGCCCATTTCGTTAAGGTCCTTAAGAGCTTCATCGCCCACGTTGGGGATATCTCTAGTTATTTCTTCCGGGCCAAGCTTGGTGTCTCTGGCTTCAGACTCATATTCTTCTATATGGATAGAGGTGTACACATCCTCCTCTACCAGCCTTTCACTCAAAAGTATAGCGTCCTCATAGTTATAGCCTTCCCAAGTCATAAAGCCGATAAGGGGGTTTTTGCCAAGAGCCAGCTCTCCTTTTTCGGTAGATGGGCCGTCGGCTATGATCTGTCCCTTTTCCACTACCTCTCCCTTAGAAACAAGGGGTTTTTGATTTATACAGGTTCCCTGGTTTGACCGGGTAAACTTGAGCAATGGGTAAGTGTCTTTTCCGCCGTCACGGTTCCTTATAACTATCCGGCTGGCTTCAACCCTTTCCACCACGCCCGCGCCTTTTGCAATAACTACTACGCCGGAATCCCTTGCGGTCTTATATTCCATACCTGTTCCAACCAAGGGCGATTCTGTTGTCAAAAGAGGCACGGCCTGCCGCTGCATGTTGGAGCCCATCAGCGCCCGGGTAACGTCGTCGTTTTCCAGAAACGGTATGAGCGCCGTCGCCACGGAAACCATCTGCTTGGGAGAAACGTCCATTAACTCGACGGTTTTCCTGTCGATCATGATTATCTCTTCCTTAAAACGGCCGGATACCTTTTTGTTTATAAAGTGGCCTTCCTCATCCAGGGGTTCATTGGCCTGAGCAACTGAATAATTTTCTTCCTCGTCGGCGGTAAGATAAATAAAATCCTCCGATACTCTTGGTATATCTCCGCTGTGATCTACCTTTCGGTACGGAGCCTCAATAAAGCCGTATTCGTTTATCCGGGCAAAGGTAGCCAGAGAATTTATAAGGCCAATATTTGGGCCTTCAGGGGTTTCTATAGGACACATTCTTCCATAATGGGAGCTGTGAACGTCACGAACCTCCATGCCCGCACGGTCTCTTGAAAGACCGCCTGGCCCAAGAGCGGACAGACGCCGTTTATGGGTAAGCTCGCCCAGAGGGTTGGTTTGCTCCATAAATTGAGACAGCTGAGAGCTTCCAAAAAATTCCTTTATAGCGGCCGTTACCGGACGAATATTAATTAGAGCCTGAGGTGTTACAATGTCCATATCCTGTATGGTCATACGTTCTCTTACGACTCTTTCCATACGGGAAAGGCCAATGCGGAACTGGTTCTGCAAAAGCTCTCCCACCGAGCGGATACGCCGGTTGCCAAGATGATCTATATCGTCCCTGTAGCCTATACCATAATCAAGATGAATAACATAATTTATAGATGCAATAATATCTTCAAGGGTTATATGCTTGGGTATCAGACGATGAAGGTTAAGCCTCAGCGCCCTCTCCAGCTCCTTAGGCTCCTCATTGGCCTCCAGAAGCTCTTTAAGCACGGGGAAATAAACCCTTTCCTTTATGCCCAGGGCCAAAGGATCTATCCCATAAGGCTCAAGGAATGGAGATGCCTGCACCATCAGGTTGCTTAAGATTTTTACATTCCGTTCTTCTGTCTGCACCCATACGGAAGACGCGCCGGAATCCTGAATAGCGTCCGCCAACTCCGCAGTCACCATCTGTCCGGATTCCGCTATTAATTCTCCGGTCAGAGGGTCCATTACGTTTTCAGCAAGTACCCAATCCCGGATACGGCTGCGGAAGCTCAGCTTCTTATTGTATTTATAGCGCCCCACTTTAGCCAGGTCATATCTTTTCGGATCAAAAAACATGCTTTTTAAAAGGCTTTCGGAGCTTTCTACAGTAGGCGGCTCACCGGGACGTATGCGCTTGTAAATATCAATGAGGCCTTCTTCAAAAGATTTAGTAATATCTTTTTCTATTGTGGCCATTATTTTAGGTTCTTCTCCAAAAAGCTCTATTATTTCGGAATCAGTACCTATACCAAGGGAGCGAACCAGTACCGTTACCGGCACCTTTCTGGTTCGGTCCACACGCACGCTGAATACGTCGTTGGAATCTGTTTCATATTCCAACCAGGCGCCCCTGTTGGGGATGACCGTGGTGGTGATGAGCTGCTTGCCCAGCTTATCGTGGTCCATGGAGTAATAAACCCCTGGAGAACGGACAAGCTGGCTTACGATAACTCTTTCCGCGCCATTGATGATAAAGGTGCCGTTATCCGTCATCAGCGGAAAATCTCCCATGAAGATTTCCTGCTCCTTTATTTCGTCAATCTCCTTGTTCCTCAGCCGGCACTTTACTCTCATAGGCGCCGCGTATGTTGAATCTCTTTCCTTGCATTCCTCAATAGAATATTTAGGTTCCTTATCAAGCTTATAGCCTATAAACTCAAGAACTAGATTTCCGCTATAATCCGTAATTGGCGATACATCGTTGAAGACCTCCATGAGACCCTCTTTCAGAAACCATTGATATGATTCCTTCTGAACCTCAATTAAGTTTGGCATCTCCAGCGCTTCGTCTATTCTGGAATAACTCATTCGCGTTTGATTACCAAGCTTGACCGGTTTTATTCTGCCTTTTTCCATTTGTAGAGTCACCCTCTTAAATAAAATAGTTTTTTACCGAAAAAAACACCGGAAACTATGGAGCATGACAATGGTTACCCTCATGCTATATTAAACATAATTCCGGCTTGCTTTACATAAATATATATTGAAAAAAGTCAAATCCATTCTTGGATCGCACCCTTTGAAAATGAAGTTGTATGATAATATTTAAAAAATTTATCATAAATTGTTGAACTTAGAAATACACTATGGTATAATCTCCATATGGTGTGAATTATTAAGTCATTTGTTCTATTTGTGCTCTGCCGTATCATAGAGATACAGTCTAAGATTTTAACACTCAAGCCCTGCTCTTGTCAAGGCTTTTTTGAACGGAGTTTATTTGGCTGAAGTTTAGCTGGAATTTGTTCGCGGGTTTTTCGCGTAATCTCAGTATATACATCCGTTGTATACTTTAAAAATCAAAATACCCGAAGCCACTCATTTTACTGAGGCAGCTTCGGGTATTTTTTACATTTATCCCGCGCAGTTCACATGTGTTTTGTTCCCGAAACTTTTTAAAAGCCTCTCCAGCTCCTCCTGAGAAGAAAAACCTATTTCTATCTTCCCTCGGCTGTTTTGACCGCCGCGTATTTGCACATTTGTACCCAGAATCTTATTTAAATCCTGCTCTAAACGGGAATAATCGGTTCTTACTCTTTCAACCAATTCCAGCTTTACCGGGTCGCCAAGGCCAAGCAGGCTCTTTATTAACCGCTCCGACGCTCTGGCGCTTAAGCCGTCCTCAATTATTCGCAGGGCCGACCGGTATTGAATTTCCTTGTCGTCTTTGGCTAAAAGCAAAACACGCACGTGATAGGCGTTAAGCTTTCCTTCTATTATAAAACTCTGTACTCTGGGCTCAAGCTGAAGCAGATTAAGCATGTTGCCGATATATTGACGGCTCTTGCCCAGCGTTTTCGCTAAGTCCTCCTGCTTTAAGCGGTATTCGTCAATGAGGCGCTTAAGGCAGGAGGCTTCTTCTATGGGGTTAAGATCCGCCCGCTGGAGGTTTTCTATAAGGGCTATCTGAAGCACTTTTGTGCTGTTGTAGTCTTTTATTATGACCGGAACTGTTTCAAGCCCTGCCGCCTTTGCCGCCAGCCAGCGCCGCTCACCGGCAATGATAGAGTAATTGGTCCCCTCATTTTTGACGATTATAGGCTGTATTATGCCGAAGCTGCTTATAGATTCCGCCAGCTTCTCCAGAGACTCCCGGTCGAAATATTTCCTGGGTTGCATAGGATTGGGCTCGATTTTGCCGATATCCAGCTCTATTACAGCCTCCGGCTGTTTTTCCGCGGTACAGCCGCATACTGATCCTTTTTCTTCTGCTATTGTCATCAGACCTTTCTATGATGATATTTCTGGCCATGCGCATGGCGCCAACGCCAGGGGATTGCGGGTCGAGCCCGCAATGACGGTGTTTTTCAGGCCACGCACGTGGCATAAACGTGGTATTGAATACTACGAAACGCGGTTTACCGTATTGTTCCTCCGTCTATATGTATGGCCTCCCATACCTTTTGGTTTTGCGTAACCTCGGCATTACGCAGCCATTTATCATATTCCTGTGAAAATATAGCCTGTTTTTTTTCCGCGATGTATTTTTCCATAAGCTCCTCTTCAAGCCTTTGCAGCTCAGACTCATCCGGTTCAAGGTCATTTTCGGCTATATACTCTTGAAAATATTTCCGAAATTCATTCATGCTCGGCTCAAAATTTTCAGTGAGCACTTCAAAAAAAACCATATATAGCTCATAATCCTCATTTACCTTCTGTATAAGCTTTTTGGAGATATTATGTTCTTCAATAAACAAGCTCCATTGGCCATCCTGTAGTATCTCCTCAGTAAAGCTGCTGCATGCGGCAATTTCTTCATCTGATAGTCTGATCCCTAGTCTTTTAGTTTCCTCAAGGGCCCATCGCAAATGCGCGATATCGTCAAGAGCGTACTGCTTGGCCAGGCTTTCCGCTGTTTTCCCGTCAAAGCTTGTTTCCCAAATATCTTGACCTCCGAGATTTTCGAAGCGCTTTATTTGCAGGTTTAAATAAACCTTATATTCTTCAACACTAATTTTTTCTCCGTTTACAGCGGCTATATGATTATCATCCTTAAATTTGGCCCAAGAAAGGACAACCAAAACAATTATGCCAAGAAATATAGCCGCAAGTAAAAGGATTCTATTTTTTTTCGACATATTTTTACTCACTGCCTTTCTCGGTTTTGTCATCTATGATATACTGGTATTATATTATAAAATGTCAATAAAGATAAGACCATAAGGAGGTAAACGTATTGCGCGCAAAAGGAAAAGGCGGCCTGGTGATGTTCCTTATATTATTGGCAGGCGTAGTTCTGGGCGGTTGCATTGGCCATTATCTTGGACAGATAAACGGCCTGGAATGGCTGAGGTACGGGATGGATTTCGGCTTCGAGGATCCTGTGGAATTAGAATTCGGGATCTTAATCCTGAAATTCGCCTTGCAGATAAAATTCAACATAGCTGGTATAATTGGTCTTGTTTTGGCTGCCTTATTCTATAAAAGACTGTAATCAGGAGAGATTTCATGACTGAAATAATATTGGCGTCATCTTCGCCCAGAAGGAGCATGCTGCTCAGACAAGCAGGGATCCCATTTCATGTCTATACTCCGCAGGTTGCTGAGAATGAAGCAGCCGCGGCGCACCCAGCTGAT